>Ga0255052_10000261_pt1 | contig 41302 bp, 35 predicted proteins | sample JV7_2_21_MG_FD_188632 | JGI IMG/M metagenome (GOLD analysis project Ga0255052, IMG submission 188632) | Seawater microbial communities from Jervis Inlet, British Columbia, Canada - JV7_2_21 | ecosystem: Environmental > Aquatic > Marine > Inlet | place: Canada: British Columbia | collected...
ATAAATAAAGCGGAGGGCTCTGTCTATGAAGCGGAGTCCTCTATTTTCCTTCATTTCAGTAAACTCTTCTTTAATTTTTGTTTATCTTAATCCAGTCGATGACTCAGTAAATTATAATTATGAGGATTTTTTTTTATTATTATATTGAAAAAATATTCCCTAAAAATGTAAAATTCACTATCTGAAGATCCTTTTAGATCAATAATTAATGACCATGAAAAAAATTTGTGCGTTTTTAATAATTATTACATTAATTTCCATTAGCTGCAGCAGTAAAGAAAAGGCAAAGCCATCCGCTGATTCTCTTATGACAATGAGTGCTATTGACAGCATATACTCTATTAAAACAGCCTATCAGGAAAAAAATAGTGACATCCTGCGAAGTCGTATGGAACCTGTAATTGCGGAAAACATTTTAAAGAAACTTTCTTTTGAAAAAGCTGAATTGTCTTTTACCACAAAAATGGTAAAGATATTTACCTCAACCATAGAGGTTAATCTAAACTGGCAGGGAACCTGGACTGTAAAAGGCAAAACACTTAAGAACAGAGGAGTAGGGGTATTAGTTCTGCAGAAAGAAACGATGAAACTAACACAGATAGACGGCGATAACCCTTTCATAATCCCCTCAGTTAAAGAATAAAGAAAATCCGTTATTGGTTATTTGTTATTAGTTATTGGAACAACAAATAACGAATCAACGAGTAACAAATAACAGTAGTACTTGCCGAAGTGCCAGTCCTGCCTGCCGGCAGGCAGGACTGGCAGAACTACCTCCAGTAGTCAAAGCCTGCTTTACTGGTTTACCTACCGTTAAGCAGGTACACTGGTTAAAATATGTATTATATTTATGCAATCAAAAGCAAAGAGAAAAATTATATTTATGTTGGGTTAACCAATAATCCTCAAAGAAGAATAAAGGAACACAATTATAAAAAGGAAAAAACGACTCTCCGCTATGCACCATTCAAAGTTATATTCATAGAAAAGTTTAGAACTAGAATTGAAGCAAGAAAAAGAGAAAAATATTTAAAATCAGGAGTAGGGAAAGAATATTTGAGATTATTATAAATTATGCCGAAATGGCGGAACTGGCAGACCTGCCTGTCGGCGGGCAGGCGCGCTCAACCATTAGAGCATTCTACAGTTCTGATATGATTCTATGAATTAAATTTGCAAAGATAATGCCGAAGTGGCGGAACTGGCAGACGCGCTAGGTTCAGGGTCTAGTGGTCGCAAGGCCGTGCGGGTTCAAATCCCGCCTTCGGCACCATTTAGGAATTAATAGGTTTTTCGGTGTCGCAGGCGGCGAAAAATGTTCGAACTATTTTTAATATTCGGCACCACTTTTTTGCAAATAATTTACGCATCGGGTTCAAATTATCTTATTAAGAAGGAAAGTGAGTTAACATATAATATTGGCAGACCTGCCTGCCGGCAGGCAGGCGCGCTAGGTTCAGGGTCTAGTGGTCGCAAGGCCGTGCGGGTTCAAATCCCGCCTTCGGCACCACCTCTCAGTTGTCAGTTATGAGCCCAATAATCAAAAGCAATTATCAGATTATAGCTTTTGTTTTGGAACTTTCCAGGTTGCTTCTCTTGATATAACTCAAAAGGTAATCTCTAAAACCGGTGGGCAAAAGCCACCTTATCCCCAGTTTTTCAGCCCATTTGATAGCTCCGTTATCAACCGTAACCAGCAATGCATCAAGCTCCTTTGCCAGGAGTATAAGGTCAACGTCTTCCTTGCTGTCGATTATTCCGTCCCTGAGAGCCTCCCTGTAGCTCCTCCTCAGGTTCTGGATTACTTCCTTCTCACCGCCCTTGACCACATTCCTCACGGCCTTTTCTGAAATCCTTAATCCCTTGTTAACCCTCTCTCTTATATCCTCTATAAGCTCGTAGAAGATAAATGCTGGACAGCTCATCTCGTGCCTGCTTGGAGGCTTCTGCCGGAGAATTGCAAGTAAATCGCCTGATATCTTATCCTCGTCAATAAAATTAAGAAGCTCCTTAAAAATTGATGAGGGCATATAAAATTCAAGCGTAGGTATCTGTGAGGCAAGCGAAAGGAATCCCTCGACTGCTTCTGTGGGAGTCTTCCCGAAATCAGCGCGTACTTCAGGATTTACAAACAGGCTTGTGTCTAAAACAACCTTTTCTTTTTTAAATCTTACAGGTTCCACTCAAATCAAGGGCCATGGTGTTCCACTGCTTGCACTCCGTACACCTGCCCACCCAATCCTTTGAGGTGTAACTGCAGTGAGCACAGCAGAAAGGGACAAGGAAAGGCCTTTCAGCCTTTAAAGCCTTTCTATATTCTTCAGCAGCCTTGTCATACTGCGTGTGCCTATCATGAATATCGCCAAGGAGTATGTGCAAATCAGGATAGTCCACAGCTGTAGTGTCAATACCCATAATGGTCTCAAAAGCGTAGTCAATCATTTCTAGACGATAATAAAGTTTAGCGAGAAAGAACTGCAGTGCATGGTCTTTAGGATTTTTCTGAATTGCCTTCTGGTAAAGGTCTATAATCCTGCCAGGCTCTCCAATAGTAATAAAAAAGTCTTCAAGGCGCACTAAAAAAACTAACAAGTCAGAGGCTGCCTCGTATCCCTTTATAAGAATGCCCTCAGCTTCTTCAACGTCACCTTCGCTTATATAAGTTTCTGCGAGGGCAAGGTATGCCGCAACAAAGTCTTTATCCAGTTTGATAATCGCCCTTAAAATCTTTTTTGCCTTGTCCAGCTCCCCTTTTTCAAGGTAATGACGCCCCAGCTCATACTTGTAACCAAAAAGGTTCTTGTGTTCTTCCTGCTTTTCTTTTTCCGGGATATTGCTTTTAAGTATCTTATATTGAACATCTAAAAGTGTTTCCCAATTCTTATTTATCTCATAAATTTCTCTTTTTCTGTAAAGTGCTTTGGGATTTTCCTCATCTATTTCCAGGATATTATCAAGATATCTCAGTGCCTCCGGCCACTTTTGTTCTGCCTCAAACACCCTTTCCAGAGAAAACAGTGCCTCGACACTTTGGGGCCGTATATCTTTTGCCTTAGCATAAAAATCTTTTGTCTTGATAAAATCTCCGGAATTAAAAGCTATATCACCGCTTCTAAGCAGGACATTTAAATTAATGGGGTCATCCTCAAGAATGCGATTGAAAAGTTCTGAGGCTTCTTCATACCTGCACGCAAAAAAGGCATCCAGGCCTTTCGAATACAGTTCCTGAACCCTTAATTTTTTTTTCTGCTGCCGGTGGCTCTGCCAGCTTTCGATATAACGCCTTGCATCCCTGACAAAGAAAAGTGCAAGTATTGAAATGGCACCTAAAGCACTTGAAAGAAGTATTAAGGCAATCTTATGGATTTCGAAGCTGAATTCCTGGCTGAGTTTTAAGGTGACATTATCATTGTTAAGGGTTAACAGATAACCTACAGCTGCGATAAATATTATGAATAGAAAAAAAACAACCTTTGTCATTTTGATATCTTGCCTTTTTTCCTGGCAGAACCCTGAGCCTTGTCTATTAATATTCTTGGGGCATCAAGCCAGAGTTTCTCCAGTTCGTAATAAGCCCTGCTTTCCCCGTCAAAGATATGGATTACTATATCACCGTAATCCATCAAAACCCAGCGTGCAAAACCAAATCCTTCCTTGCCGAGGAGATAAATTTTATTTTTTTTGAATTTCTCCTCTATTGTATCTGATATTGTTTTAACCTGTCTTGAACTTTCTCCTGAACAGATTATAAAGTAATCTGCAATCGATGAAATGTCCTTTAATTCGAGGATAAGTGTATCTTTAGCTTTCTTGCTTATGGCTAATTTTGCTGCCTTTATAGCCTTTTCTTTACTATGCAGTAAAAGGTTACCTCCCTACATTCTTTAAAGTGTAATCCATAATGTGTAATCAGTTGAAGGAATACATCAAATACTCATTACGGACTTAATATGCGTCACGCCTGCCTGCCGGCAGGCAGGCATCACTCTTCACGAGTATATAACTTATGAGAAATTATATAGGATTCCACAGAATCAGGCAAGAGATATTTTATTCTTTTGCCTGTTTTTACAAGGCTTCTGATGCGGGATGCTGAGATATCAAGTGCTGTAACTCTGTATAAAAAAGCCTTTCTGCCTTTTTTTATATTAAAGTAAATTTCTTTTCTTTTACCCTCGTTAAACCTTTTCAAGGTCTTTTTTTGGACATTTGTAAAATAAGGGGAAGAAGTCAATGCGGCAAAAGAAAATCCAGGCCTTGAAATAACAATAAAATTTGTAAGCTCCATAAGGGTTAGAGGCTGTTTCCATTTTGGTAGGTCCAGAAAGGCGTCAATTCCAAGAATAAAAAAGAAATCAGCATTTTTATGCTTATCAGCCAGCTTTTTCAGGGTGTCAACCGAATAAGATGTTCCCCTGGTCTTTATTTCAATATCAGATATGCCAAAAGCTGGATTGCCTTTTAATGCAGCTTTTGTCATCTCATAGCGGTAGCGGACATTAACAAGCCAGGGTTTTTTAAAGGGGGTTTCACCCGAAGGTATAAATAAAAGTTTGTCAAAGGCAAAACTTTCCTGCACCTCTTGTGCAGCCCTGAGGTGTCCGTAATGTATTGGATTGAATGTGCCGCCCAGAATTCCGATTTTCATAATAAAAACAGGGTTCGAGGATTCAAGCCTGACTGCTCGCCTCGATTCGGCAAAGCGGGCCGGCAGGCAGGGATTCAAGTGAATAAATTTTTTTTAATAATGCTTCCATTGCTTGAACGCTTGACCCCTAGACCCCTTGGATCCTTTCTAATAATTGTGCCGGATTCAACACCCAGTCTATTGCCCATGACCGGTCATTATCTCTGCTGATACAGACAATCCCGGCCATTATAAAGTTCACAGCCTTTTTGTTCTCATCCCCGCAAACAAGCAAAGCAGAGAACTTCCCCAGATGAGGCAAATGTCCTACAATCATTATATCTTCCCCGGCAGTGGACAGACGTTCAACCCAGATTGCAGGCTCGTCCATAGGGGCTAACCCGTCGGATTCAGACACTCCCCCATCAGGATGAAGTTGTTCAGCGAGAACCTGGGCAGTCTGCAAAGCCCTCTTCTTACCGCTGTGTACTATCCGGCCTACCCTGATTGACAACCTGGCAGCGTGACGTGCTGTTTTTTTGATATCATTCAGCCCCTTTTCTGAAAGCCCCCTTGAAGGGTCTTCCTGTTCTGCCTTTGCCTCAGCATGCTGAACGAGATAAAGTAACATTAATCCCCAAATTTCGGATTTACAATTTTCTGTTTATTCCGCAATCCCTGCCTGCCGGCAGGCAGGCGCATTCCACAATCTGCAATCGTTTTATTCCCTTAGCTGTCCGTCTCCCAGCACTATGAACTTCAGACACGTCAGTTCCTCAAGTCCCATGGGCCCGCGTGCATGCAGCTTATCTGTCGATATTCCCATCTCGGCACCAAGGCCGAACTGAAAGCCGTCGCTTAACCTTGTTGAAACATTCACAAAAACCGAAGAAGAGTCTACTTCCTTCAGGAATCTCATCGCCTTGCTGTAATCAGCCGTAACTATTGTGTCTGTATGTGCAGAGCCGTATTTGGCAATATGGTTTATTGCCGCATCAATATCTTTCACTATCCTTATATTCAGGATCTTATCCACATATTCTGTAAAAAAGTCCTGCTCGCTTGCAGCAGAAATAGCTTTATTAATACGCCTTGTGCGCGGACATCCCTTTATTTTTACATGTGCTTTTTTGAATCTCCTTATCATGCCGGGAAGAAATTTTCCTGCAACCTTTTCGTCCACCAGCATGGTCTCCATGGCATTACAAGTGCCAGGCCGCTGCACCTTTGCATTAAAACATATATCTCCAGCCATCTCCATATCCGCATCCCGGTCCACAAAGACATGGCATAAACCTTTGTAATGCTTAAGTACAGGTATGCGTGAGTTCTCTGTAACAGCCCTTATGAGCCCCTCCCCGCCCCTGGGGATTACAACGTCAATCAGGCCCTCCAGTTTAAGCATTTCCATAATAGCCTGCCTGTCAGTATTGTCTATAAAGGTTATCACACCTTCATGAATACCTTGAGACTTTGCAGCAGCCCTTAATATCTTTACTATGGCTGTATTTGAATGGATAGCCTCTGAGCCGCCCCTTAGAACCACTGCATTGCCTGCTTTAAGGCACAGGGCGGTTGCATCAGCGGTTACATTAGGCCTTGACTCATATATTATCCCGATAACCCCGATAGGCACCCGCATCCTGCCTACCATCATTCCGTTGGGCCTTGTCCACATCTTAGTTACCTCGCCTACAGGGTCAGGCAGGCCTGTAATCTCAAAAAGTCCCTGAGCCGTCTCGTTTATTCTCTTTTTATTCAATGTAAGCCTGTCTATCATGGCCTTTGACAGCCCTTTTTTTCTTGCAGCTGCAATGTCCTTCTTATTAGCTGATTCAAGCTCTCTGGCTTTTTTAAGAAGTGAATCGGCCATATTTTTCAAGGCATTGTTTTTCTGCTCCGAAGAAACCTTAGCAATAGCCCTTGAGCCCGCTTTTGCTTCCCTTGCTTTTTTAAGTACAAATGAATGGATATTCATTCCAACCTCCTGGTGTAATAATTATTATGCTTAACAACACAGAAAATCAAGGTTGTCGGATCAACGGAATCAGACGTAATAATTTTAGCACAACTGATGAAATTCCGTTATGTGTTGTCTGTTATTCATTATTCGCATAACATATTACGTATAACCAATAACGTCTTTTTAAAAATTACTTAAATTCCTATAAGCAAGAATTGAATTTCTGGTATAATACTCCTCTACAAGACTGCAACCGGTTACATAAATTATGACAATAATAAAAAATTACATTAATGAGCAGAAGATTGCATATTTCTCAATGGAGATCGGACTGCGGGATGATATCCCTACTTACAGCGGTGGTCTGGGCGTGCTTGCAGGGGACACGGTAAAATCTGCTGCTGATTTAAACCTGCCTTTTGTGGCTGTTACCCTTATCAGCCGTAAAGGATATTTCAAGCAGGATATAAACGAAAAAGGCCTTCAGGCAGAGTCCCCGAATGAATGGGAGCCTTCAGCCCTTATGACCACCGAACCAGAGAAAGTTATTATTACGATTGAGGGCAGACCTGTTTATATTCAGGCCTGGATTTATATAGTTGAGAGCCTGCTGGGCAGAAATGTCCCCGTAATCTTCCTTGACACAAACCTTCCTGAAAACAGCCCGGAAGACAGAGGGTTAACAGATTATCTTTATGGCGGAGACGAGAGTTACAGGATAAAACAGGAGGCAGTTCTTGGCATAGGCGGCGTAAGAATGCTCAGAAAGCTGGGGTTCCAGATAAAAAAATACCATATGAACGAAGGGCATGCATCATTCCTTACTCTTGAATTATTACATGAGTATAAAAAAGACATTGAAGCGGTCTGGGATGAGTCTCATGTATGGGATTTTGAAACTGTCAAAGAACTGTGCGTTTTCACAACCCATACGCCTCTTGAAGCAGGACATGACAAGTTTTCCTATGACCTTTACAACAAGGCGATTGGTGACTATTTTCCTGTAGATGTTCTGAAAAAGCTCGCTGGCGAGGAATACATTAATATGACCCTTCTGGGTTTCAACTTGAGCCAATACGTAAACGGAGTGGCAAAAAAACATCAAACGGTATCTCAGGACATGTTCCCCGGTTACAGGATAAACGCCATAACAAACGGTGTACATTCATTCACATGGACATCAGAACCCTTCAAAAATATATTTGATAAATATCTGCCAGGATGGGCAAATGAGCCTGAAATATTTGTGAGGATTGGAATAATCCCTGATGAAGAAATTTGGGGTGCCCACATGGAGGCAAAGAAGAAACTCATTGATTATGTAAATGAGACCTCAGATGCCGGCATGGACATTAAAACACTAACTATAGGATATGCGCGAAGAATGACTGCATACAAAAGAGCTGATTTATTATTTACTGATATTGAGAAACTGGAGACGATAGGAACCGGTAAGATTCAGATAATATATTCTGGTAAAGCGCACCCGATGGATATTGAGGGGAAAAAAATTATTGAGAGGATATTCTCTTTCAATCAGAGATTAAAGGGAAAAATTAAAATTGCCTATATAAAAAACTATAATATGGGAATTGGACTCAGGATTGTTTCAGGAGTTGATGTTTGGCTAAACACCCCGCTAAGGCCCCTTGAGGCATCAGGCACAAGCGGTATGAAGGCTGCGCACAATGGAGTGATAAACTTCAGTGTGCTTGACGGCTGGTGGATTGAGGGACATATAGAAGGTTTTACTGGCTGGTCAATCGGCCCTGCTCCAACAGCTATGAAACCTGACAACAACATAAACCAGATTGACGCTGATGACCTCTATAATAAACTGGAGAATATTATAATACCTGCCTATTACAATGACCGCAAGCTCTGGATAAGAATGATGCAGAACGCCATCGGGAAAAATGCCTACTACTTTAACAGCCACAGAATGATGCGCCGATATGTAACCGAGGCGTATATAAGGTAAGCCTGTCACTTTGTAAAAGGTTAACTCTTTGTCTTCTTACACAAAGGCCCGTATTCCTCAGGCCTTCTGTCCTTAAAGATATCATTATAAGGATTTAATAATTTATTCCGTGCACTGCCAGGCTCAATGTCAGCAACAAGCAGAATCTCCTCATCCCCTGAAGCCCTTGTTAGAATTTTCCCCCCGGGGGAAACAATCTGGCTCTTGCCTATAAACGTAAGGGCATGCCCCTTTTTTCTATTTTCTACACCAATCCTGTTTGCTGTTACAGCATACACCCTGTTCTCAAGGCACCTGACAGGCATGGCATCCGGGCAAAAAGGCATGACAAGATTTGAAGGGTGAGCAATAACCTCAGCACCTGAAAGCGCAAGACTTCTCATGGATTCAGGAAAGAACCAGTCAAAACATATCATAATGCCGATACGCCCGATCTTGGTATCCCATACCCTGAACCCTGTATCCCCGGATGTGAAGTAGAGCTTTTCTTCTGAAAAAAGATGCGTCTTACGGTAAACACCCATTAACCCGTCCGGGCCCGTAAGCACTGCGGAGTTATAAAACCTGTCGCCTTCTCTCTCAGCAAGGCCTGCTGCAATGTAGATGCCTTTTTCATATGATAGATCTTTAAGAAACTCCACGGTATGCCCTCCTGAAATATTTTCAGAAAGCTCTGTAACTTCATCGACAGAGGCAAACTGGTAACCCGTTGCAAAAAATTCAGGAAGCACAAGAAACTCTAAATCAGTATCTTTTACTGCAGATAAAACCTTTTTCAGGTTTTCCTCTTTTTTACCAAAAAATGGATTAAATTGATAAAAACCTGTCTTCATGGAATTATCAAACTAAAAATTCCCGGGTTTACCCCGTTAGAAAAGCTAAGGTCTTCTAACGGGGTTTATTTAAAGATAACCTAAAACTCAATTTTATCAGTCACGCTTACCATATCAATAACAGGGATCTCAGGTAAATTTTCACCTAAAAGTGTCCTGGCAAGTGGTTGAGATATGCTTCTGTATTTGAGCTTTACAATAACTTCAAGCGGAGAAACTGCATCATCAGGTATGAAAAAAGCGTACTTTTCAATTACATATCCTTTTGGAGGAATCCTGTAGTCAAAGAGTATCCTGTCTGCTTTTGCAACATTAAGGACCGGGTTTCCGTTTTCGTCACCGAGCTGTGTGTGATACATGACTGCATTTTTGTCAATGCTTCCATTTTCATCGAGTTTGCCGGAGCTTAAAATAACTTTCCCGCTTGCATCCTTTATTTGGACATCAAGCCACATCTGCCTGATTTCCGTAAGACCTGTGGGAAGATAGTGGCCTGCGCCTGAATTTATAACCTTAACCTTAATTTCCACAAGCTCGTTTTTCTTATAGGAGCTTCTTTTAATAAGCTCCATATCAGCAGCATTCTGCAGCCTTTCAACTGCCATTTGTGCATGCATTTCGCTTCCGAGAAGTTTTGTAACTACTGCATTTGCACCCACAAAGTAGTGGGTCCAGATGTGCTCTCTCTCCGGCCCCATAATACTTGCCCTGCCCGGATTGTCAGGCCTTTCAGTCTTGCCTGTAGAAGGAATTCCGGGCCGTTGCCTCATATGGCAGTCCTGGCAGTTAACCGTTGTCTCCGGGTTGCCGGTGTTGTAAGGGCTGGCCTTCCATTCGTTATAGGTAGCTTCAAGAGGCAGTTTGTTCGCGGCATGCGTTACATTATGGCAAAGCCCGCAGAATTCGGATTTTGTGTGCAGTTCGGAGTATTTTGTTGGATGATAGTCTGAGACTGCGTCTTTAAAAGGACCAAGCATGGTAGACGGGTCATCTTCTCCGCCTCCAGGCTCAACCTCATACCCTGCATCACCAAGGTGTTTCACTTCGTTTATGTTATGGCACCAGTTACAGAAAATTCCCTGTGCCGGAAGATCGGCAAGCTTGTCATAGTCATCAGCTGGTGAAGAAATGGAGTAAGACCTGAACCCCAGCGGGGTATGGCATTTCACACATGCCTTTAACTCAAGTATCTCTTCGCTCTTTTCTGCCTCTTTGAAAAACAGCTTGGTAGCTGCCCTCCAGAGCGGGTCTGTAAACGCCTTACTGTGCATAGACCCGTTCCACTGTCTATATATTTCAGAATGACACTCAGCGCATACAGAGGGGTCTATGAATTGATTAACACGGACTTTCTTGAAGTCAAGAATTTCCCGATTTTCCATTTTGGCGATTTCCTTAATTTCTTTTTCTTCCTGCTTTTCTGTTTCAGTCTGTTTTTCCGCCAATTTCTTTCCGGCAAGATACCCTGCGATTTTTTCTGCATCTACATCTGTAATGATCCCGCCTGATTTATTGGACATTCTCTATTGTTATTCTTTTCCATTCTTTTAAATCTTTATTTTTACTCAAAGCACGCTCGAGAGTATGGCACTTGTCACACATCCTTTGAAACAAAGATTTACCTTCCTGTTCTGAGGCAAAAGCAGTTGATACGGTAAAAAACACAATAAAAATAAAAATGATATTTTTCATGGTAAGACCCCGTTAATTATATATCACACGTAACAGGCTTATTTTTTAACCCAATTAATTATGTCCTTAACCATCGCTTCAATCGTTGCCTGTTTTGGCATTATACTTACTTTTAAGCCTGCTTTTTTTACTGCTTTTTCAGTTACAGGGCCAATAACAGCAATTACAACGTCTTTCAAAAACCTGCTCGCATCCCTGCCCATTATTGACACGAAATTATTAAAAGTGGCTGCACTTGTAAACGTAGCCACGGAAATTTTCCCTTCTTTAAAAAACCGCTTTAATCTCTTTCCGTGAAACTCCGGCTTCACCGCCCTGTACGCTGTTACAACATCTACTTTACCGCCAAGTTCCCTTACTTTTTCTGGAAATATTTCCCTTGCAACCTTAGCCCTCGGCAACAGAAAACGCATGCCTTTTAAGAATTCAGAGTTCTTTTTATCCCTGACTCCTGACCCCTGACCCCTGACATCCTTTATAAATGCTTCTATTAGGCCCTCTGCGTTAAATTCTTCAGGAACTAAATCAACCTTTAGCCCGTATTTTTTGATTTCCGCAGCAGTTTTTAGACCAACTGCACATATATTTATGCCTTTTAAGTCCCTTATATCCCTGTTAACTTCAAAAAGTCTGCCAAAAAAGAATTTCACACCGTTTACACTTGTAAGCACTATCCAGTTATAAGATTCAATCCTATCAATAGCAGCGTCAAGCTCTGTCCAGTTTGCAGGCGGCACTATCCTGACAGTGGGAAATTCTATTATCTCGGCCCCGAGTTCTTCCAGTGCTTCAAACCCGCCTGAATGTTCTCGTGTAACAAGAATTCTCTGGCCGAACATGGGCTTTTTTTCATACCACTTGAGACTTTCTCTCAGCTTTACCACCTCTCCGACTACCATAACCGCAGGCGGCCTAACATCCTTTTCCTTAACTGTTTTAGCGATATTTTTAAGCTTATCAACTATAGTCTTCTGGTCTGCCCTGGTACCCCATCTTATTACGGCAACAGGGGTATCCTGGTGCCTGCCGTTTTCAACAAGCCGCTTGCACACCAGGGCAATATTTTTAACAGTCATGAGAAAGACTACTGTTCCAATGCCTTTGGCAAGACTTGACCAATCGATTGAGCTTTCCTTTTTGGTTACGTCTTCATAACCCGGTACGACTGCAAGTGAAGATGAATAAAGTCTGTGCGTAAGGGGGATGCCTGCATAAGCCGGCGCTGCAATTGCCGAGCTGACGCCCGGGACAATCTCAAATTCTATGCCTTCTTTTGACAGTGCCTCTGCTTCCTCCCCGCCCCTTCCAAAGACAAAAGGGTCGCCTCCTTTTAAGCGGCAGATAGTTTTACCCTTTTTTGCCCTTTTAACCAGCATGCGATTTATTTCAGCCTGCGTCTTAGAGTGCTGTCCGCCGCGCTTACCTGCATAAATAAACTCTGCATCATGGTTTATATAATTCAGGATCTGTGCATTCAGATGAAAATCATAGACAACCACTTCTGCCCTTTGAAGGCATCTAAGCCCCTTTACTGTAAGTAAACCTATATCGCCGGGCCCTGCTCCAACTATGTAAACTTTACCTTTCATTGGTCAACCACCTGTTTCTTTAATAACCGGGCATTCGTGTAATAATAACACAACATATACTCTATATTAGACTGTTAATTAGGGACTGTCCAGTATCAAGTGACAAGTTACTGCGGCATTTGACGGTCTGGATTAAGTCAGATCAGAAAATCGGACATGCCACGCAGGTGAGGTAATGCACGCCAAAGGGCACAATCTCATTAAGCGCTTGTTCCCGATATTTGGCAAATGAAACCCGGGATTGAAAGTTCTTGACACAGGCATCATTCATAAATAAAGCTTGCCAATCTTTCAATTTATGTTATATAATTTTAAGTATAATATATAGCGATAAGGGGTCAAGAAGCTATCTCAAATTATCATCCATTGGTCCTAAAAAAATAGAATTTTATAAAGTGATTATATAAATTATAGCGGAGAAATGTAAATTTATTTTACGGAGCTTTGAATGGCAAAGTCTTGTTGCGAACCAAGAGAAGACAGGATAAGGCAGTACCAGCTTGACAATTGGCAGCTTAAGGAAGCAAAACGCAAGGTTTTCAGACCGGATGCCCACCTTTATTCTCCGCAGTATATACAAAAAAGAAAAAATGGTGTTTATCTTCTTATAGACCCGGAAACCCCCAACTGGATCAGCGTAAACCCTACAGGTGCAGAAATCCTAAAGCTCTGTAACGGCAAAAATACGCTCTCAGACATCCAGGAAGCCATGTGTAAAAAATACAGGGAATCTGATACAGAACAGATTGCCACAGAGGTATCAGAATTTGTTAGTGCAGCAGGACTGCTGGAATTTGTTTCCGATTCTCCCATGGTAAGCCCTGAATACTTCGGCAGAAGTAAAGTAATCAGGCCGGACAAGCTGGAAGAGCTCTGGATATATACCACACTTGCCTGTAATCTAAAATGCAGGCACTGCCTGGTAAGCGCTGGCAGGCAACTCAAAGAGGAATTAACCACCGGAGAAGTAAAAAAGTTGGTGGATGACGCCATAGAATTAGGCGTTAAACGGTTTTATATTACAGGCGGGGAACCTTTTATAAAGGACGATATCTTTGAAATTATAAAATATATTACAAAGGAGAAAAACCGGGAGCTCATTATCCTCACAAATGCCACCCTTTTTGATGAAAAGAAAATTGCAGAGTTAGAAAGGCTTAAATCCCCCAAACTTATACTCCAGGCAAGCCTGGAAGGCCCGGATTCCAAAACTCATGATAAACTTCGCGGAAAAGGAAATTTTGACAAAGCAGTGGAAGGCATAAAAAAACTTCTCAGCATAGGAATAACACCCATTGTCTCCACAGCCCTTAGTAAATACAACGAAAAGTATATTGAAGATACCTCTAAATTCCTATCAAAGCTCGGGATAAAGGAACATAATATACTCTGGATGCATGCAAAGGGACGCGGTGCAAGCAATGTAAATGAGCTGTACGTTCCATCTGATAAAATCGCCAGGACTATGAAAAACCTGAGAAATTTATATAAGGAGCAGGAGATTATTCTTGACAACATCGAATCACTTAAAGTCCGTGCACGGGCTAAGAGGGGGAGGAAAAACGACCTTTGCAACAACTGTTATGCGAAAATCTGCGTGAACTCGGATGGTCATGTCTATCCCTGTGCTTCCCTTAATGCCGACATAAACTTTGATGCCGGCTCTATAAGGGAAAAAACTTTGAAAGACATATGGCTGAACTCAAATGTTATGGCGCGGTGCAGGGAAAACTCTGTTGTAGACAAAACCGGATGCAGCGCCTGCTATCTTAAGTACCTGTGCGGCGGCGGTTGCACATCCCATAGTTATTATGCAACTGAGATCGATACCGGCAAAGGCTCTATTAAGGCTCAGGACCCTTATTGCTCCACATACAAGACATTATTCGAAGATATCCTCTGGGAACTTGCATCAGAAAGCGTCCTTTCACACAACGGACGCGGATATTTCACCCCCTTTATATATAATGCTATGGATGCAAAACTGCCCGCACACTTTGACGCTGGCATAAAAACGATTGATGACAATTTTGAGGTAGGGTGCTATCACTGTTCATGTGTACTTTCAGTTGATGTCGAAGGTGACGAAGAAGTCTGTAAACCGGAGATAAAGGGACATGTAACAAAAACCGTTAAGAAAAAATTTGCAGAAGCAGCCAGGACTCCTGAGAAAAATTATTACTGCCCTACGGGCTACAATCAAAAAGATTTAGAGCATATTCCTGACGAGGTCCTTGAAGTATCTTACGGCTGTGGCAATCCGGCTGCTTTAGCAGATATTCAGGAAGGCGAGACAATCCTGGATCTGGGTTCAGGCGGCGGAATTGACTGTTTCATTGCTGCAAAAAAAGTAGGTAAAAACGGGAAAGTAATCGGAGTGGATATAACCGATGAAATGGTTGAAAAGGCTACAATTAATGCTCAGAAGGTTGCAGAGGTTCTGAAGTACAACGCGGTTGAGTTTAAAAAAGGTAATATTATGGAACTGCCTGCAGATAATAATTCAGTTGACCTTGTAATATCAAACTGCGTTATTAACCTTACTGAGGACAAAACAAAGGTCCTTGACGAGATATTCAGGATATTAAAACCGGGAGGGAGATTTATTATATCCGATATTGTATCAGACAAACCGGTCCCGGGTTATATGAAAAGAGATAAGGAACTGTGGAGTGCATGTCTGTCAGGTGCGTTGACAGACAAGAGGTTTAAAGAAATAGCTGAAAAAGCAGGTTTTTCTGATAGTAAATTGACCATGGACTACCTCTATAAAAAAGTAGACTATGTGAGTTTCCATTCGGTTACATTAAAGGGCACAAAGCCACAGAAAATTAAGTACAAGTGTTGCTGAAAGATAAAATATAAAATCATGCGAGTCACTTTAGTTAATTCACAGGTATTAGACGGTAATAACGTTGTCCCCCCTCTGGGGCTTATGTATATTGGGGCTGTTCTGGAAAAGGCGGGGCACACTGTTCAGCTTTATGATGCAGACCCTGAATATCACGATGCCATTGTTAAGGAAATCAAGGCATTTAACCCGGACCTGATAGGGCTTGGGTTCCTGACAGTAGGCTACCAGAAGGCTCTTAACCTGATGAAGAAATTAAAACAGGAACTGCCTGAAGTAAAGTACTGCGCCGGGGGTGTACATCCGACAGTCAAGCCTGAAGAAACCATGAACGAGTTTGGCGTTGATTTTCTGGTAGTCGGGGAAGGTGAAGATACTATAGTTGAGGTGTGCGAGAAATTAGATAAAAATGAAAGCCTCGAGGGCGTAAAAGGTGTCATGTACCGTAACAACGGGAAAATTTTAGACAACGGCAGGCGCGAATTAATAAAGGATTTGGATACCATCCCTTTCCCTGCCCGTCATTTAATTAATATGATGCCATACCTTGAACCGCCTGGCATTATAAGAGGCCATGCCGATAAAAATCAAACTACTATCGTAACAAGCAGGGGATGCCCTTTTAAATGTATATACTGTGGTAGTCATAACATCTTTGGAAGAAAGACTCGCAGACGTTCTGTAAAAAATGTAATTGATGAAATAGAACACCTGCACAATAAATACGGCATAACGGGCATCTATTACTGTGATGATACATTTACATTAAGTCCCAAATGGGTCAGTGAATACTGCGAAGAACTCAAACGGAGAAACCTGGACATAAAATGGGCCGGCCAATCAAGAGTTGACCAGACAGATAGGGGTTTAATGAAACTGATGAAGGACTCAGGTCTTGTCCAGCTCGATTTTGGTGTTGAAAGCGGTTCCGAAAAAATCCTTAAGGTCCTTGGTAAGGGAGGTGCCGGTGACAGAACCGACCAGATAAGGCAATCGTTTGAGCTTTGCAGGGAACTGGATATCAGAACACTCGCGACCTTTATAATTGGCAATCCTGAAGAGACCAGAGAGGATATAGAGCAAAGTTTCAATGTTGCTAAGGAGATCAAGGCTGACTATACTGCCTTTTATTTCCTCACTCCTTACCCCGGAACAGATATATATGATATGGCTATTAAAAACGGCTGGCTTGATCCAAATCTGCCTTTTTCAGAGATGTGGGCGCACAGGCAGCCTGAACTTCCTTTAATGGCTATTACGTTTAGCAAAGAAGAACTCAGGGATATTCGCAGACACCTTCAGAACCGTTTTTTTGCAAGGAATTACCTCAGGAGCTCCGGAAATATAAGCTTTTACTCTATATTGTTCAGCATTCTATTCAAACATCCAAAAGTGTTTTTAAATGCCTTTGGAAAACTGCTAAGGACCCGGCGGATAGATTATATCGTGGAAGTTCTCAATGCAGAGTACTGGCGCATGAAAAAATACGAAGGGACCTGAAGTCAGTTATCGGTTATCGGTTGTCAGTTATCAGCCTAAGACTAAAAACTCTACGAGCCGCAGTCCAAAAACAGATAAATCACAATTACCAATAACGAAAAAAATTTGGATTTGAATATTGGTTATTATTTGATTATTGGAACCTGCCTGCCGGCAGGCAGGTTTGGTCATTGATTATTTTCAGAACTCTTGAAATGGTACCGGGATAAAGGTCAGGAAAAAAATCACCAGGCATGGCCCCGGCAAGCAATGTAGTTATAAAAAGCAGGACACGGAACAAGGTAAGCCTATGAGGGATTTTTTATTCTATTTCTATATCTTAGTACCACGTTATAAATAATAAAGTAACCTAATAAACCCGAAACAGCGCCAACTAAAAAACTTCCTACAATAAATGGAATGATAAGGTGAGCAAGTTCACCCATCATATTCATGAATGTTACATTTCCCCAGTCTATATCCGGTATAATCTTTTTAATGCCTATCAGTCTGGCTCCGACCCACAAGCTAAACGAATATATAGGCACAATAGTCCAGGGATTTGTAGTACACGTACCAACAACTGCAACAAACCTGTTTAAACCAAAGAACCATGCAATAAAAAAAGCTCCAATGGTGTGAAAACCTAAAAAAGGTGAAATGCCCATAAATATCCCGAAGGCAAATGCAATGGCAATACGGTGTGGTGTATCCTTTATATGTAATATTTCTCTAAGTTTATCTCTGAATGCCATATTTCAAGTTATCAGCTATCAGTTGTCAGCTGCCAGTCTAATCGCCTTTAGCGAATCCTCGCCTCGTGGCGAAGCAACGGGTCGCCCTGGGCGGAAAACTAAAAACAAATAACTAAAAATTTTTGTTTTTAAAATGTTCATACCCTTCTGCCTTAAAAGGTGATTTCCTGCCTTTTTCATCTACCAGGAACCGTCCTTTTTTTATTATTTCTCCTATGTTAACAGCTTTTGTTTTGATACCCGGTGCTGCTGTAAATAGTAGAGTATAATCCTCGCCCCCTCTTAGTGCAAATTCAACGACATCTACTGCTAAATCCCGGGCAGCCCCTGCAAGATCTCTGGACACAGGCAGCTTGTCCCTGTAAACCACTGCTCCTACCTTGCTTTCATCACATATATGGCTTAAATCCATGAGGAGACCGTCGCTGAGATCAATCATTGAGGTTATGCCCGGGGTCTTTTTTAAAGGCGCTGGCTCGGGCATCAGATGTTTCCTGATAAGGGATAACAGGCTATCTGTAAGCTTTAGTGAACAGCCTTTAACATTTATCCTTCGTCCTTTGTCTTTCATCACTTGTCTTTCGAAATATATCTTTTTCCCCAGTTCCCTTGAAAGTAAAAGCCCCATTGCAGAATCACCAAGTGTGCTTGAAACAAAAATGCCATCTCCGGGTCTTGCGCCGGAACGGGCTATAATCTTATCAGCATTTCCAATGAGTGTACCGCTCAGCACCAGCCCGGACGTTGATTCGCAGGTATCTCCGCCTACGACTGATATACCGAATTTCCCGGCAATTTTCAATACCCCGGAATAAAGCTCATTTATATACTCAGTTTTGTAATACTTTGGAATGCCAAGATTGAGAAGGAAATATTTCGGGATTCCACCCATGGCAAATATATCGCTTATATTTACAGCAAGGGCCTTATACCCTAATTGATAAAATGATGTAAATGAAAGGTCAAAGTGCACTCCCTCAAGCAGCATGTCAGAAGTAATGAGCATTGTGCCGCCTCTTCTTCTTATAGCTGCTGCATCATCTCCAATCCCCTTGATAATTTCCCGTGAAGAATAAGTGCATTTAGTCCGGAATCTTCTTATAAGACCAGCCTCACCAAGCGCTGAAATGCGGGCTGTTTTTTTAGCGAATTTTTTTTTAGTCATCCTCAAATGAAACAGGATAAGATAGAACTTTAAACAGACAGGGTTAACGGCTATAGAAAACCGTGATAAGTATTGCGTGATGCCTGCTTGCCTGCAGGCAGGCGTATATTGCTTTTATCTCAAGACCCAACACGCATAACGCATTACAGGCTTTTAAATCTTTGACCCATTGACACCTGAATCCTTTCAGTCTTATTTAAGCGATGAGAACTTTTAATTCGTATAACACTAATGGGTAGTGGCTTTATAATCTTTTGCCCTTTTAAAGTTCTTCTTAAGGGCATATTTTAATACCTCGTCCATGGTATCAACAGCTATAAACTCCATGTCCTTTTTAATGTATTCAGGTATATCTTCAAGATCTTTTTCATTTCTTTTAGGTATAATTATCTTCTTAATTCCCATTCTTTTCGCCGCAAGGGTTTTTTCCTTTAATCCTCCTATCGGGAGTATCCTTCCTCGCAGGGTAACCTCGCCTGTCATGGCAGTGCTTTTATTGACAGGTCTCCCTGTAAAAACAGAAGTAAGGGCGCTGGCTATGGTTATTCCTGCAGAAGGACCGTCTTTTGGGATTGCCCCGGCAGGCACATGGACGTGGATATCATTTTTTAAGAACAGGTCATTGCTGATGTTCAGGGATTTAGCCCTTGAGCGGATATAGCTCAAGGCTGCATGAGCCGACTCTTTCATCACGTCTCCAAGTTGCCCGGTAAGCGTAAGGTTGCCTTTGCCTTTCATCATTGTTGCCTCAATGTAGATTATATCCCCGCCTGTTTCAGTCCATGCAAGTCCTGTTGATACTCCAATCTCGTCTTTTTTTATCTCTTCTTCTGGAAGGAACTTTGGCACTCCAAGGTATTTCGAAAGATTATTTAATGAAATACGATATGTTTTGACACTTCCTTCAGCAATCTTTCTGGCTACTTTTCGGCAAAGATTCGCAATTTCACGCTCAAGATTTCTAACACCGGCCTCTCTCGTGTAGTGAGTAATAACCTGCAATATTGTGCTGTCATTAAACTTTATGTTTTTCCCGGTTATACCGTGTTCTTCAAGTTGTTTGGGAATCAGAAAATTATTTGCAATACCAAGCTTTTCCTCAGCAGTATACCCCGAAAGGGTTATTCTCTCCATTCTGTCTCTTAAAGGAGAAGGGATGGGATCTATAAGGTTTGCCGTTGTTATGAACATAACATTGCTCAGGTCAAAAGGAACACCTAAGTAGTGGTCAGAAAAAGCGAAATTCTGTTCAGGGTCCAGCACCTCCAAAAGTGCAGAGGCTGGGTCGCCTCTGAAGTCCATGCCTATTTTGTCAACTTCATCAAGCATGAACACGGGGTTGTTTTTCCCTGTTGTTTTAATGCCCTGGATTATCCTTCCCGGCAAAGCCCCTACATAAGTTCTCCTATGTCCCCGTATCTCGGCTTCGTCTCTCATCCCCCCCAGCGACATTCTGTAGAATTCCCTTCCAAGTGCTCTTGCAATAGATTTTCCAAGTGATGTCTTACCAACCCCGGGCGGGCCGACAAAGCAAAGAATAGGGCCCTTCATTTTACCTTTCAGTTTTCTAACGCTCAGGTATTCAAGAATCCTTTCTTTAACACGTTCAAGGTCATAGTGATCCTCATCAAGTACTTTCTTTGCAGCTTTTAAATTAAGCTTGTCCTTTGTGCTGACTGACCATGGAAGTTCAATAAGCCAGTCTATGTAGGTTCTTATTGTCCCGGCTTCAGCGCTGTCAGGGTGCATTTTCTCAAGACGCTTGAGCTGTTTCATTGCTTCCTTCTCTACTTTCTCAGGCATCTTGGATTTTTCTATTTTCCCTCCCAGTTCACGTATCTCCTCTGTTCGCTCGTCTATTTCTCCCAGCTCTTTTTGTATTGCCTTTAACTGTTCTCTCAGGAAATACTCTCTCTGAGTTTTGTCAATTTCACCCTTGGCATCTGATTGAATTTTCTGCTGTACAATAAGCACCTCTATTTCCCTATTAAGTATTTCGCTTATTTTTTTAAGCCTTATCATGGGGTCTGTCATCCCTAAAATTTCCTGTGCCTGTTCAGCTTTTAACCCAACATTTGATGCTACTAAATCAGCAAGTTTCCCGGGTTCTTCAACATTATCTATAAGAACCATGATATCTGGTAGAAGTGATTTGCCAAGAGCCACGGATTTATCCATCTGTTCCTTCACACTACGTATAAGAGCCTCATCTTCTATAGTCATCTCGGGGGGCTTCTGGTCAAAAATCTTTTCAATTTTTCCTATATAAAATGGTTCTGTCTGGGTATATTTTAGAACCCTTGCCTTTGCAATCCCCTGCACAAGAACCTTTAGTCTTCCATCAGGAATCTTCAGTATCCTAAGAATTGTTCCAACAGTACCTACATCATAGAGGTCATCTGTTGACGGCACCTCGACATTTACATCCTTTTGAGTTACAAGCATAATTAACTTACTGCCTGAAACAGCTTTGTCAATTGCCTTGATTGATATATCTCTTCCAACAAACAGAGGAAGAATCATATAAGGGAAAATAACCATGTCCCTTACTGGCAGAATGGGTAGTGTAGTTGGGATTTCAACTTCAAGTTCTTCTTTTGTGTCTATATTCGCCATTACCTCTCCTTCTTAATATCCAGGATTTTGGATGACAGATATTTCTTAAACTCGTTCACAACGCCTGGATGCTTTAAAGCAAGTTCAACTGTGGCCTTCAGATATCCGACTTTATCCCCTGCATCGTACCGCTTCCCTTCAAAAAGATAACCGAAAACTGACCCTTTCTTTAAAAGGGCCTTTAATGCATCTGTCAGCTGCATTTCCCCGCCCTTTCCCAGGGGTACGGTTTCAATGGCATGAAAAATATCCGGAGTAAGGATATATCTGCCTATAATTGCGATATCAGAGGGGGCAGAGAAAGGCTTTGGCTTTTCTACCATGTCAGTTATTTTGAAAAAGTTTTTCTTTATCTCATTGCCTGCTATTATTCCGTAACGGTGAATCTCAGCCCTCGGAACTCTCTGGAGGGCGAGTATTGTTGACTGATATTCTTCATAAAATTTCATCATTTCCCCGAGAAGGTTATCATCGGGGTCGATGATATCGTCGCTAAGGATAACCGCAAATGGCTCGTCCTTTACAAAAGGTTTTGAGCACAGTATCGCATGACCAAGTCCAAGAGGAGCCCGTTGTCTTATATAGGCCATTTGAAGGTGGTTCAGGCGTCTGACTTCTTCAAGTAAAGCCTGTTTCCCTTTCTTTTTAAGGTTTTCCTCAAGCTCCCAGGCCGAATCAAAATGGTCTTCGATAGCCCTTTTGGACTTACCGGTTATTATCAGCATCTCCTTGATATTATATCTCTCGGCCTCTTCTACTGCATATTGTATCATCGGCTTATCAACAATAGGAAGCATCTCTTTTGGAGAGGCCTTTGTTGCGGGCAAAAACCTTGTTCCCATCCCGGCCGCAGGGAATACTGCTTTTCTGATCTTTTTAGTCATGCAAAAGCTCCTTTATAATGTTTTAATGCCTTTTAAACGTGGAATCAGGTAGTATATAGTTGCCTCTAAAATAAAACATTTTCCGGTTTGGTCAAAGTATATTCTACCATGATATAAAAGTTATTAAAAGGGGAAATTCTCTTATTTATTCTGTTATGATTTTTTATTTTTTGAAAAGTTTTGATATACTTGAATTTGATTTTAAACCCACAGTGCCCCGATTTCAAGGGACAATTTCTTACGTTATATAAACCCCATTAGAAGGGCGAAGGCGTTCTAACGGGGTAAAGGAGGCAACTATGGCTATAAGCAAAGATTTACTTGACATTTTAGCATGCCCCAAATGCAAAGGCGATATAAAGTTAAATGAATCTCAAAACGGGCTCATCTGCAATAAGTGCAGGCTTCTTTACCACATTAAGGATGATATACCGGTGATGCTTATTGATGAGGCTGACAAGATAGAGGATTAAAAAGGTATATTATTATTCTCATTAACAGGCACTGTTAATAACATCTGATTTTATGATTTAAATCATGTTCAGATCCCGGATTTAAATGTATGATTTTCTAAAGTAAACCCCGTTAGAAGACCTGCCGGCTGGCAGGCCTTAGCTCTTCTAATGGGGTAAATTCATCTAAAAAACAATTGTCTTTAAATTTAACTCATTATAGATTAAAGAAAAAGGGGGTTTAATATGAAAAAGTTTTTTATGTTTTTAATAGTCTTTCTGATTATACTTGTTGCTCTTCTTTTTGTCGGCAAAAACCTTATTGCAAAAACTGCTGTAACAAGCAGCGTAAAGGTAATAACAGGACTTCAGATGGATATAGACAGCATGGATGTGGGTATATCTAATACGTTAGTTGGTATTAACGGAATGAAACTCTATAACCCTGCTGGTTACCAGGAAAGAGTAATGGTAGATATGCCCGAGATTTACGTTGATTATGATTTAGGTTCATTTCTTAAAAGGAAAGCTCATCTGGAGGAAGTAAGAATAAATCTGAAGGCATTGACCGTTGTTAAAGACAAAGACGGGAACTTAAACATTGACTCTCTAAAGGTAGTTAAAGAAGGCAAAGATGATAAAAAGCCTGAAGAAAAGAAAAAGACCGAAGTAAAAATAGATGTACTTGATTTAAAAATAGGGAAAGTCGCATACAAGGATTATTCCATAAGTAAAGAACCTAAAACACTGGAATATAATTTAAATATTCACGAAAAGTTCTATAACATAACCGATCTTAACGAAATGGGAAAGCTCATTCTGGTAAAAGCACTTATGGACACAAATATTGCGAAACTGGCAAATTTTCAGCTTGATTCTCTCAAATCAGAAGTCTCTGATACCTTAAAAAAAGTTACAGATACCGGTATCAGGGAGACAGGCAAGATAGCAGACGAAGCAGTTGGAGGCACAGTTAAGGACATACAAAAGAAATTAAAACTACCGTTTGGGAAACAGGAATAAGGTTTTCACCTCAAATAAAAAGTCTAGCGTTAAAAAAAATAAATGATGAATTATGGAGAAATTATGGAGGTTGAACCTCCATAATTTTTTACTTTCTGAGAAAAATTGTTTTATCCGGCCCCCTGCGGCTTGACTTGCCGCCTTTTTCCTCAGGATGTCCAAGGGCTATTACTGCCATAAGCTCTAGGTCTTTAGAGCCGCCAACCAGTTTAAGAACCTCATCTTTATTTTTAAGAATCTCGCCAAGCCAGACAGCTCCGAGCCCTGCCGAGTGTATGTATAAAAGCATGTTCTGAATACACGCACCTACTGCCTGAACATCCTTTGTCCTGTCATAACTTTCAGCGTTATACAGAAAAACAGCTATTAATGCGTTAGCACTCAGAATTATTTTTGAATAATGGGTAAGTTTTGAGATTTCTGACTTCAGGTCTTTGTCTTTTACAACTGCAAATTCCCACGGTTGGTTGTTCATTCCGGAAGGGGCCCAGGTTCCTGCCTCGATTATCCTGTCAACCATCTCATCAGAAACCGGCTCACCTGTGAACTTCCTGATACTCCGTCTTGTTTTTATGAGTTCAAAAATGTCCATACCTTAAAAAAAGTAGCGAGCCTGTCTGCTCGCCTCGATTTGGCGAAGCGGGCCGCCGGCAGGCAGGGGTTTAAGTGAAATCTTTAATGAACAGTAGCACAGTAGAGCAATAGTGCAGTAGCTACTGATCTGCTGATCTGCTGCTCTGTTGTTCTGTTGCTCATGAATCTTACCCCTTCCCCTCCTTCCGCATCATCAAATATCCATTAATAAACTGTTCAATATCTCCGTTGAGCACAGCATCCACATTACCTACTTCAACGCCTGTCCTGTGATCCTTTATAAGCTGATAGGGCTGAAGAGTGTAAGACCTTATCTGGCTCCCCCATGCAATGTCCTTTTTCTCGCCAATAATCTTCTCTTTCTTCTTGTCCTGCTCTTCTTTTTTTATCACATAGAGACGGGCCCTCAGCACCTTTAATGCCATGGCCTTGTTTTTGTGCTGGGACCTCTCGTTCTGACAGCTTACAACAATCCCTGTTGGTGCATGAGTGATTCGTACTGCTGAAGAGGTTTTATTTACATGCTGGCCTCCTGCACCAGAGGCCTTGAAGGTATCTATTCTCAAATCGTCTTCTTTTAATTCCACCTCTATATCCTCGCTTATCTCCGGATAAATAAGTATAGCGGCAAAAGAGGTGTGACGCCTTTTATTGGCATCAAACGGTGAAATCCTCACCAGCCTGTGAACCCCGGCCTCTCCTTTAAGGTATCCATAGACGTAATCACCTGAGATAGTTATTGTTACACTTTTAATGCCTGCTTCTTCCCCAGGTAAAAGCTCCACTATTTCAACCTTAAAACCATTCCGTTCAGCCCATTTGATATACATCCTCATTAAAATCTGTGCCCAATCCTGGCTCTCAGTGCCCCCTGCTCCCGGATTTATGGTCATTATGGCATTGCTCTTGTCATGCTCTGCAGAAAGCATGCTTTTCAGTTCTATATCATCAAGCTCCCCTCTGAGCACATCCAGACTTTTTTGGGCATCCTCTAAAAAAACTTCCCCGTCATCTTCTTCTGAAAGTTCAATGAGGATATTAATATCTTCCAGTTTTTTCTCAATAGATTCAAAAGGCAGGAGAGAGTTTTCAATGCTGGATTTTTCTTTAAGCAGTTCCTGGGCCTTCTGCGGGGATTCCCAAAGGTCCTGGGCTATCAGTTTTTTTTGCAGGGCTTCAAAACGGTCCCTCAAAGAGGGGACATCAAAGATACCTCCTGAGGGAGTCAATCCTTGTCTTTAATTCGTTAAATCCATCTTTCAGCCCGTCATAACTTATCATTTCTATACCTCCGGATATGATATTTTTTATTCTTTATTGCCTTTTGGGATATATGTTGTTAGCTGCCAGCAATACACAACTAATTATACATAAAAAAGTAAAGAGGTCTCCATACTTTGTATAAAAACTTTTTTTAAAGTTACCAATTATAACATCTTCAGTTAACACGGCCTTTATAAAGATATCACTTTTATTTTTAATCCTGCCCTTAGCGTCAATAAAACCTGAAATCCCGGTGTTGGCGGCTCTCAGTACCGGGACCCTGTTTTCAACTGCCCTTAAAACAGCCATGGAGAAATGTTGATAGGGAGCAGACGAGCGTCCAAACCAAGCGTCGTTCGTAACGGTTACCAGGAGATTAGCACCTTTATTTACAAATTTTCTGACCAAACCGGGAAAAATGATTTCAAAACAGATGGGACTGCTGATTTTTGCAAGAGGAGTTTCCATGACGGTATATTCTTTTCCGGGTTTAAAGTCACCAATCGCTACAACAAGCTTTCCAATAAAAGGAAGGAGTTTTCGAAGCGGAACATATTCACCAAAAGGCACCAGATGTATTTTGTCATATACGGACAAGGCTTCTCCTTCAGGAGACATTAGCATAACACTGTTTGAGAGTTCATTCTTATTATTGTCTTCAGCTGTTAAGCTTCCAAAGACCAGATAGCTATTTAAAGTTTTCTGGAATTCGATTATCTCCTCAGAAGGGGGGGTCTCTTTCTCAAAAACAAAAGGCAGAGCACTCTCAGGCCATATAACAAGATCAGGAGACTCGGCTGAGGCCTTTAATGTTAGCCCTTTATAAGTGTCTATTATTTGCCTTTTAAAATTAATGTCCCATTTTTTTTCCTGTTCGAAATTCCCCTGGATTAAACTGGCCCGTATCTTATTTCCTTCCTCATCAGTATTCAGCCTCCACATGCCGTAAACAATAGACAAAATAAGACTTAAAACGAGTATTATCAGTCCAACTGCCACATGCAGGCGTCCAAAAAGGGGCATCCTGCTTAATCTTTTAGGCCAATAAGAAACCACATCAAAAATTGCACCGTTAACTGAAACCACGAGGAAAGAAACACCGTAAACTCCCGTAATGTCGGCTATCTGTATAATAGGCAGGGCCTTATACTGGGAATACCCCAGGACAGACCAGGGAAAGCCTGTAAGGGCATAGGTCCGTAAGAATTCAAGCGTAACCCATAAAACAGGGGCAATAAAAAGTGTCGGGAACCTTGAGTGTCTTGACAGAAAGTTAAAAAGCATCGAAAATATTCCTATGAAGACTCCGAGATATATGCACAAAGCTATTACCAGTAGAAAACTCAAAACAGCCGGGATGTTGCCATAAAAATACACTGAATTAAATATCCAGTAGGTTGTTCCCGCAAAATATATAAACCCTGTTAAGGTGCCGAGAATAAAAGATGCCCTGATTCCTTTTTCCCAAATAGACATAAGAAGCGGAATGAGAGCTATCCATGCCAAAGGATAAAAATCAAACGGGGGAAATCCCAGGACAAGCATGATGCCTGATATAAGAGATAACAATAAATCTTTTTTTCTAATCATTGAGCTTTTTACAAAAATCTCTGATTACGCGGATTTTCTTAATAATTATACAGTTAGATATCTTTTAATCGGTGGAATTATTTTTTTATCTGAGTAATCATAGATTTCTGAAAATTTCAGAAATCTATCTTGACAACAAAAAAAAATATGAGTTATAGTCTTTACACGTTTTTCAAAAGGGCAGTTAGCTCAGTCGGTAGAGCAGAGGCCTGAAAAGCCTCGTGTCCGCAGTTCGATTCTGCGACTGCCCACCATCTATTTTACGGTTCTTCATACGATACACACCCAGTTCTTTCTCCCTGAAACATAAAGAATTATACTATTTTTCTGATAACCTTACAAATTGCACGGAATCAGGATGGAAAATCATAATAAAATTCTTAAAATCCCTGATTTTTTATTGATATACCCGGTTATTTCTGATATAACTAGAGAAAACTATATAATCACTTGCTGTTCCAGACGTTCAAGCCCGGAACAGTGCTAAGGAGTAAAACATGAAATCAATTCTTATATTATTTACCCTTATCCCCTCATTGGCCTTTGCTGGTGAACTGGCAGACCTTTTTAAAAAACAAGGGAGCAATCGTACAGAAGGATATAATCAGTCACAGAGCTATGATGAAATTAGTTCGGACAAACCTGACATCACTGAAATTGGGCTGGAAAGGACTCTTTGTTATGGGACATGTCCTGCATACTCAGTAATAATAAAAAGTGATGGAACATTTAAATATACCGGACATAAGTTTGTCGATAGATTGGGCAATTACACCGGTAGTGTATCAAAATGGGAACTGAGAACTTTGCTGCAATTTATTAATGACTCAAATTATAATTTTTTCAAGAATAGTTATTTCACAGGTGTTACTGACCATCCGACTGTTTACACAATGGTTAAAATGAATGGCAAAACAAAGGTCATCAGCAATTACGCAAACAGCGGTCCAACTAAATTGTGGGCAATTGAGCAATTGATAGATAAACTTCTTTTAGAAGCAAAATGGGATCAGAAAAAATAGGTGATAAAGCAACCCAGTGCCCCAGTGATAACAAAAAGCCAATTATGAGATTTTCGCAAGGAGTATTTTATGAATTACAAGGTTAATATAATAACAATGGAAAATGAATTTAAAATCTGTCCGTCATGTGGATACAAGGATGGTTTTCATTCTATGTTCAGGAAAGAAGGGGATATTACTAAATGGCTTTTTATTTGCCCTTCCTGTCACAGCGTTTTCGATATAGGTTATACCTTGTGAATTTTTTGTTATCGCTTTTATACTGGCAAATATTTAAACTGTGATGAAAAGGCCTGACAATACAGCCCCTCACTGCTTCGTTTTACAAGCAGAAGCGAAGCAAAACGGTGGGGGCTGATTTTGACGTTAGAAGGTAACCTTAAATCAACTGCAGAATCTCAAACAGTTTCTTCCTGAATTTTTCAGGATGAGTCCCTTTCCAGTAGAGTTTGCCACATTCCTGACACTGTCTGAAAATATCAGATGTCTTATAGACATATTCAGGAACAACATTTTTTATTTTTTCTTTTGGAATATTATTAAGCTCGGCATTGCAGACTGCACACCTGCTTAAGATTACAGGACTTCCTGATTTATCTTCCGGATCCAGCCTGAAAGCTTTAATAACACTTCTAAGCTGTTTAAATGGATTATTCTCTCTTAAGAGCAGAAAGTTCTGCAGCCCTCTTATTTTTACCAGGCGGGTATCTCTGGTAAGGAGTATTCTGCTTTCCTCACGTGCAATCTTTAAAAGCAGACTTTTTTCAATATGCGGGTAATAGAGCGTATCATGACCCAGCAGCCTGAGCCACCTGGCAAGGCGACCAAGCATTGAATCCGCAATAAACTTCATAAAGCCAGAAAAAAGGGAGTTAGTAGCTGGTAGTTGGCAGTTAGGGATTACCTATCAAGTCTTTTCCCCAGGCTACTGACTACTGCTTTTTTTATTCTTCCCCTACTTCCACAAAAGTATCCTTGTAGTAATTCATGCCTGTTCCAGCCGGGATAAGCCTTCCCATAATGACGTTTTCCTTGAGTCCCTTTAATTCGTCCCTCATACCATTAATAGCCGCCTCAGTAAGCACCCTTGTGGTTTCCTGGAAGGAAGCAGCCGAAATGAAACTTTCAGTTGTAAGGGATGCCTTTGTAATGCCTAAAAGCAGTGGTTCAGCTTGAGCAGGTTTACCTTTCTGCTTTATTACTCTTTTGTTTTCTTCCTCAAATGTTATTTTATCTATATGTTCCCCGACCAGGAATCCCGTACTGCCTGAATCCTCAATCTTTACTTTTTTCATCATCTGCCTGGCAATAATCTCTATATGTTTGTCGTTTATAGAAACTCCCTGAAGCTTGTAAACCTTCTGAACCTCGTCCACAAGGTACCGCTGCATTTCATGCGGTCCCAATATTTCAAGAATGCTGTGGGGATTAACAGAACCATCCATTAAACGCTCTCCAGCCTTTACAAAGTCACCTTCATGCACGCTTATATGTTTGCCCTTTGGAATCTGGTATTCCCTTGAATCAGAAGCACCTTTAATAATAATTACCCTCATGCCTTTATGAAAACCACGGAATTCAACCTCGCCATCTATCTGACTTACAACAGCCTGCTCCTTGGGCTTTCTGGCCTCAAACAACTCCGCAACTCTGGGAAGGCCCCCGGTGATATCCTTTGTTTTTGTGGTCTCCCTCGGAATCTTTGCAATAATATCACCCTGATGAACCATTGCGCCTTTCTCCACAAGCACATGCGCTCCAAGAGGAAGGGCATATCTTGCCAGATTGTTGGTCCCTGGTTTTTTTAGTGTGCCCTTTCCATGAGGATCTTTTATGGAAATCCTCGGCCTCATGTTAGCGGGATATTCCATAATAACCTTATGTGCAAGCCCTGTAATCTCATCAACTTCTTCTTTGACTGAAACACCTTCTGCTATATCACCAAGCGCGATTTTCCCTCCTATGTCGGATATAATAGGTGTTGAATAAGGGTCCCATTCAACAATCCTATGTCCTTGCTCAACCTTCTGACCATTTTTAACTTTAAGTTTAGCACCATAAACAATAGAGTATTTCTCTTTCTCCCTTCCTTTTGCATCAACGATAGCAATGACGCCATTGCGATTCATTACAACATAGGACCCTTCTTTATCTTTAACCTTTGCAAGGTTGATAAACTTTACAGTTCCTTTATACCTTGACTCCAGGATAGTCTGTTCTACCAATTTAGTAGCTGTACCACCTATATGGAAGGTTCTCATTGTAAGCTGAGTCCCGGGTTCCCCGATAGATTGTGCTGCAATGATCCCGACAGCTTCGCCCATTTCAACCGCATCTCCTCTTCCAAGGTCCATGCCGTAACACTTCTTACATACACCCTGTCTTGACTGGCACGTAAGAACTGACCTGATTTTAATCCTGTCTATTCCAGCCTCAATGATTTTTTGAGCCAGTTCGTCGTCTATTTCAGAATTTTTAGGAACAATCATCTTTTTTGTTATGGGGTCCTTTATATCCCCGGCAACAACCCTGCCGTATATCCTCTCTTCAAGGGGCTTTATGATTTCCCCACCCTCGACAAGACTCTCTACATAGATCCCATCGGTGGTATGACAGTCATCTTCGGTTATAATAACATCCTGTGTAACATCAACCAGCCTCCTTGTGAGGTAACCTGAATTAGCTGTCTTTAGGGCTGTATCAGCTAATCCTTTCCTGGCACCATGAGTTGAGATGAAGTATTGAAGTGGAGTTAATCCTTCTCTGAAATTTGCTGTGATAGGAGTCTCAATGATTTCCCCTGATGGCTTTGCCATAAGGCCTCTCATTCCTGCAAGCTGTCTTATCTGAGCAGTAGAACCCCTTGCACCGGAATCAGCCATCATGAATACACTGTTAAAGGAGCGGCGCTCTTTAAGTTCTTCTTCTGAAGCCTTGTCAACCTTTCTAATATCCTCAGCACCTAATTCTTTCATCATTTCATCTGCGATTTTTTCGGTAACCTGTGCCCATATGTCTATAACCTTGTTATAACGCTCTCCGTTTGTAATAAGTCCTTCTGAATATTGCTTCTGGACGTCCACGGCCTCCTGTTCTGCATCTTTTATAAGCACGAATTTTTTAACCGGCACGTGCATATCATCTATGCAGATCGAGATTCCTGAAAGGGTCGCATACTCGAACCCGATTTTCTCAATGTTGTCAAGAAAAGTGACTGTTTTCTGTCTCCCAGCCTTCTTATAGCAAATCTCCACAAGCGTAGCTACCTCTTTCTTGCTCATTTCTTTATTAATCAAGTTAAAAGAAACTTCCTCTGGTAAAATTTCGCCAAAAAGAATGCGCCCTACTGTTGTACTGATAAAGGTGCCGTTCATCCTTACTTTTATACCCGCATGTTCTTCAACTTCACTTGCATCATATGCAATCCTTACTTCTTCAGGAGATGAAAATGCCTTTTCTTCGCCTTTAGCCCCTTTTCTTTCTTTTGTAAGATAGTAAATACCTAATACCATGTCCTGAGTAGGGATTGTAATAGGTTTTCCATTTGAAGGAGAAAGAATGTTCCCTACAGACATCATTAATACTCTGGCCTCGACCTGAGCCTCTATGGATAAAGGAACATGTACTGCCATCTGGTCACCGTCAAAGTCTGCATTAAAGGCACTGCAAACAAGCGGATGGAGTTTTATGGCTTTACCCTCAACAAGAACAGGATCAAATGCCTGAATCCCTAAACGGTGAAGGGTCGGAGCCCTGTTTAAAAGAACAGGGTGCTCCCGTATGACCTCATCGAGACAATCCCATACCTCTGGAATTCCCTGTTCTACCATTTTCTTTGCATTCTTAATTGTAGTTGCAAAGCCCTTCTCTTCAAGCTTACTGAATATAAATGGTTTAAACAGTTCAAGCGCCATTGTTTTTGGAAGCCCGCATTGATGGAGTTTAAGTTCCGGCCCCACAACAATAACAGAACGGCCTGAGTAATCAACCCTCTTGCCGAGAAGGTTCTGTCTGAAACGCCCCTGTTTGCCCTTTATCATATCGCTAAGGGATTTAAGCGGTCTTTTTGTTGCGGCTTTTAAAACACGCCCCCTTCTGCCGTTATCAAAAAGTGCATCAACTGCCTCCTGGAGCATCCTTTTTTCGTTACGAATAATAACACTCGGCGCTTTTAACTCCATAAGTCTTTTTAACCGGTTGTTCCTGTTGATAACCCTTCTGTAAAGGTCATTAAGGTCTGAGGTAGCAAACCTTCCGCCTTCAAGGGGCACTAATGGGCGAAGGTCCGGTGGAAGCACGGGAATTACATCCATAATCATCCATTCAGGTTTATTGCCTGATTTCCTAAAAGACTCTACAACTCTCAATCTTTTTGTAAGTTTTCTCTTTACCCCGAGAGATGAAGAGGCCTGTATTTTAGCCCTTAATGTCTTTGAAAGGGTATCAAGTTCAACATTCCTGATCAGTTCTCTTATTGCCTCTGCACCAATGCCTGCCTTGAATTTATCACCAAACTCCTGGGCCTTCTTTTTATACTCCTCCTCACTGAGAAGGTCCTTTTCCTTCATGCGGGTACTGCCGGGGTCAACAACAATATAGCTTTCAAAATAAAGCACCTTTTCCAGCTGACGCATTGTCATGTCAAGCATTGTCCCGATCCTGGAGGGAATACCTTTTAAAAACCATATATGTGCAACAGGGGTTACCAGTTCTATATGTCCCTGCCTCTCACGCCTTACTTTAGACTGTATTACCTCAACACCGCACTTGTCACACACCACCCCACGGTGCTTCATTCTTCTATACTTACCACATATGCACTCCCAGTCTTTGACAGGGCCAAAGATCTTGGCGCAGAAAAGGCCGTCTCTCTCAGGCCTGAATGTTCTATAGTTTATAGTTTCAGGTTTTTTAACCTCACCATAAGACCATGCCCTTATTTTTTCAGGAGAAGCCAATTTTATTTTGATGGCATCAAATTCTGTTGGATTCTTTGGTTTCTCAAAAATAGAATAGATGTCTTCCACTAAATTATCCTCCTCGGTATTATATTTATAACCTGACTAAATATTCTCATTTTTTAGGTTGTTTTTTACTTGAGGCAGTAGATTTACGCTTATCAGACTTGGCCGGAGGTTTGTCTTCTATTAATTCAATATCGAGACCAAGGCTCTGAAGTTCTTTAATTAAAACATGGAAAGACTCTGGCACGCCAGGCTCAAGATTAGCCTCCCCTTTAACAATAGCTTCATACATCCTTGCCCTCCCTATAACATCATCGCTCTTAACCGTAAGGAATTCCTGAAGTGTATGCGCGGCACCGTAAGCCTCAAGTGCCCATACCTCCATCTCACCTAACCTCTGGCCGCCGAACTGTGCCTTTCCGCCCAATGGCTGCTGAGTGACGAGCGAGTAAGGCCCGATAGACCGTGCATGTATCTTGTCTTCAACGAGGTGGTGAAGCTTCATCATGTAAACATATCCTACTGTAACCGGCCTGTGAAAAGGCTCACCGGTTTTTCCATCAAAAAGGGTAATCTGCCCACTAGGAGGTAAGTCCGCTTCTTTTAAAAATTCCTTTATATCCTTTTCCCTTGCCCCTTCAAATACAGGGGTTGCAACATAAAAACCAAGGGTTTTAGCTGCCCATCCAAGGTGAGTCTCGAGTATCTGTCCAACGTTCATTCTTGACGGGACACCTAGAGGATTAAGGATTAAATCAACAGGAGTTCCGTCAGGCATATGTGGCATGTCTTCCTCAGGCACTACCGTGGCAATTACGCCTTTATTGCCATGCCTTCCTGCCATCTTGTCCCCTACCTGGATTTTTCTCTTCATAGCAATATAAACTTTTACAACCTTCAAAACTCCCGGGGGGAGTTCATCCGCTTTTTTAACTCTACCGATTCTATCATCATAATAATCCTCGAGTGAACTTATGTAGCTTTTTGTATCTTTTTCCATAAGTTTAAGCTTTTCTTCAACTTTAGCGTCTGCAATTTTTATTTTACTGAGCTGGGCATCGCTTATATTTTTGAGATGCTCTTTTGTAAGGTTTGTGCCTTTTTTGCACAGTACCTTCTTGCTCTTTGAAAGCCTGACATTCTCTGCCACCTTCATGCCAAGGAGTATCTCACGTATTTTCAGGTATTTACTTTCCTCTATGATTCTTACTTCTTCTTCAAGATCCCTCTGTATACTGTCTATATCACCCTTTTGTATTTTTTTGGTTCTTGAGTCTTTTTCAACCCCCTTCCTTGAAAATACCTTTGCGTCAATAACTATGCCTTCAATCCCCGGAGGAGCATAAAGACAATTCTCCCTTACCTCTTCTGCCTTTTCCCCGAATATCGCCCTGAGCAACTTTTCTTCAGCCGTTAACTGAGTCTCCCCCTTTGGGGTAACTTTACCTGCAAGTATGTCACCTGGCTTTATCTCAGCACCGATTCTTATAATTCCGCTTTCGTCAAGATTGCGGAGTGCCTCTTCTCCAACATTGGGGATATCCCTTGTAATTTCTTCAGGGCCCAGTTTGGTCTCCCTGGACTCTATTTCAAAAACCTCGATATGAATTGAGGTGTATTTATCTTCTTTTACAAGCCGTTCGCTTATGATCATAGCATCTTCAAAGTTATATCCGCACCACGGCATGAAAGCAACAAGAACATTCTTGCCCAGAGCAAGTTCGCCAAGGTCTGTAGCATGTCCATCAGCAATAACCTGCCCTTTCTTGACTGGTTCACCTATTGTTACAATAGGCTTCTGGTTGATACATGTAGCCTGATTTGAGCGGCTGAATTTGGTAAGCTTGTGTATATCTACCCCGCCATCATACTTTACAACAATTCTTGATGCATCAACGGATTCGACCACTCCCGGCCTTTTGGAGGTAATCATAACTCCCGAATCCCTTGCAGCTACACTTTCCATCCCGGTTCCAATTATTGGTGCCTCGGTTTGCAATAAAGGAACCCCCTGTCTCTGCATGTTGGAGCCCATCAGTGCCCTGTTTGCATCGTCATTCTCAAGAAATGGTATAAGTGACGCGGAAATGCTCACAATCTGTTTAGGAGAAACATCCACATATTTTATCTCATCTTGCGCAACCAGCTTAAAGTCGCCACCAACTCTTGCAGATACTGTCTCTTCTGCAAGGTAACCTCTTTTGTCAATAGGTGAGGTCGCCTCTGCAATAGCATGCTTCTGTCCCTCAATTGCAGAAAGATTCTTAATTTCCTCCGTAACCTTACCATTTTTCACTTTTCTACACGGTGACTCAATAAAACCAAAATCGTTAACCCTTGCATATGAAGCAAGCGATGTTATCAGCCCTATATTAGGTCCTTCAGGAGTCTCTATAGGACAAATGCGGCCATAATGCGTAGGGTGTACATCCCTGACTTCAAAGCCTGCTCTCTCCCTCGTTAATCCGCCTGGCCCAAGGGCGCTTAATCTCCTTTTGTGGGTTACTTCAGAAAGGGGATTTGTCTGGTCCATAAACTGACTTAACTGACTTGAGCCAAAAAACTCCTTGATAACTGCTATGACCGGCTTTGCATTAATAAGGTCGTGTGGCATTGCTTCGTCAAGTTCAGCAAGAGTCATTTTTTCCTTCATGGCCCTTTCCATCCTTACAAGGCCAATCCTGAACTGATTCTCAAGAAGTTCCCCCACTGCTCTCACCCTTCTGTTGCCAAGGTGGTCTATATCGTCAACCTCTCCTTTGCCAACCCTGAGATTTAGCAGATTGCGAACAATCTCCATTATGTCTTTATCTGTTAAAACCCTGGTACTGAGTGGAATATCAAGGTCAAGACGCGTGTTAAGATTCAGCCTCCCGACCGGGGAAAGGTCATATCTTTTCGGGTTAAAAAACAACCCTTTAAAAAGCTCCTTTGCGTCATCCATCGTGGGTGGCTCGCCCGGCCTCAGTTTTCTGTATACCTCTATTAATGCTTTATCAACAGTTTTAACTTTATCTATGAGCAGAGTATCCCTTATAGCAGGCAGGTAATTTATTCCATCAATTAAAAGCAAGTGGAGCTTGGGGATTTTTGAGGTCATTATCTTTTCAACAATATCGCTTCTTATCTCCTCGTTGCTTTCTAATATAACCTCTCCTGTTTCCGGGTCTACAATATCGTTCAGCGTTACCCTGCCAATAAGTTCCTCTTTTGAGATAGGGATTTTCTTGATACCCGAAGTCTCCATCTTTTTAACGGCAGCCTTTGTTATTCTGCTGCCTGCTTTAACGATTAACTCATTTGTCCCTGGGGCATGAATGTTTTCCAAAGCCTTTACACCAACCAGAACCTCGCTTACCAACCGACTCGCAATTCCACCTTTAATACTAATTTCCTCAATATAATAAAATTCCCTCAGTATTTGCTCTTCCGTGTATCCGAGTGCTTTAAGAATAATTGTGGCCGGCAGTTTTTTCCTTCTGTCAATCTTTACAAAGAGGATATCTTTTGAATCGAACTCAAAATCAAACCAAGACCCTCTGGCAGGTATTATTCTGGCAGAATAAAGAACCTTGCCAAGATGGGTTCTGCCTTTATCATGCGTAAAAAATACCCCCGGTGACCTATGAAGCTGACTGACAACAACCCTTTCTGTACCATTTATAATAAAGGTTCCCGTATCAGTCATTAGAGGAAGCTCTCCTAGATAAACTTCCTGCTCGCGAGACTCCTTTAATGTCTTCTTGTCTGATGACTTCTTACCGGCTTCGTTTTTTTCCCATAAATTCAGTTTTACCTTTATCTTGAGTGGGGCGGCATAATTAATGCCTTTCTGAAGACTCTCGTTTCTATCGTATTTAGGTTTTCCCACCAGATACTCGACATACTCAATTGACGCAGTCTCATTATAATCAACCACAGGGAAAACACTGTTAAAGGCCGCCTGCAAGCCCCTGTCTTCCCTTTTATTTGATGGAATATCCTCTTGTGAAAATCGTTCAAATGAACGTTTTTGAATTTCTATAAGATTAGGTATACTTAATATTTCCGATACATGTCCAAAATTCTTTCTTACCCTCAGGGCCTTTGCCATAGCTCTCCTTTTTTGAAAAGATTCAGGGGTTCAGGGTAAGCAAAAAATTTAAATTTTACACTCCACCACTCGACCCCTTGAATCCTTTTATTCTATTTTATCTCTACTCCTGCACCCTGCTCTTCAAGTTTGGCTTTTACTGCATCTGCTTCTTCCTTGGGAATACCGGTCTTTACAGGTTTTGGAGCCCCGTCAACAAGTTCCTTGGCTTCCTTGAGACCCAGACTTGTAAGCTCACGGACAACTTTTATTACCTGGATTTTCTTCTCTCCGGCAGAGGTCAGGACAACATCAAAGCTGGTCTTCTCTTCCTCTGCTGCTGCAGCCGGAGCTCCTGCTGCTGCTACTGCTACAGGAGCAGCAGCAGTGACACCATAGCGTTCCTCAAACTCCTTTATGAACTGGGACATTTCCAAAATTGTCATTTTGTCAATAAACTCAAATACATTTTCTTTTGTAACAGACATTTTTCCCTCCTTAATTTTTCTCGTTAGGCGTAAAACGTGAGGCGTTCAGGCGATTTTTTTATCCCCTTACGCCTTACCCCTTACACCTCGCGTTTATTTTTTAGTCCTTCCATAGCATAGACAAACTGGGCCAGTGTGGCATTCAATGCTGCTGCAAGCTTACTCAACGGCGATTGCACTGTGCTAATAAATATGGCAAGAAGGGTTTCTCTTGAAGGCAGTTCTGATATAGCCTTTATCTCTTCGGCTTCACAAACTTTGCCTTCGATAACCCCGCCTCTGATTTTAAGCTTTTCATTTGCCTTGACGAACTCTAAAACCTTCTTTGCAAGAAGGGCCGGTTCCTGGTAGCTAATAGCAACACCCACGGGTCCTGCAAAAGTATCTTTAACTGCTTCCAGTGGTGTTCCCTCTGAAGCCCTTTTAGCCAGGGTGTTCTTCACAACCTTATACTCCAGGGAAAATTCTCTTAATCGTTTTCTAAGTTCCGAGATTTCCTCGACAGTAAGACCCCTGTAATCTGTGAATATAACACCGGTAGCTTTCAGGAATTTGTCATTTAACTCTGAAACTATTCGAATTTTTTCTTCCTTTTTCAGCCTTCCATCACCCCTTTCGTTTCATCAGAGACACCAGCAGCCAAAAACAAGTTAAAAGTTATAAGTTAAAAATGCTGGAAAATTAACTCTACACTCTTCATTTTTAACTTTTAACTGAGTTTAAAGTTTCCCTTGTCTGCACCGGGCAAGAACCATTATCTTGATTATGATGCCCCGAAGCTTCGGTGCATCGCACCGGCGGTCTCTGACCTTTTTTTTTACAAAACGCAGATAAACTCTGTGGTTATGCACAGTATATTCTACGTTACATCGGAAACGTCTACAGAAACTCCCACCCCCATAGTAGATGAAACGGACAATTTCTTGATATATTTACCCTTACTTGTTGAGGGTTTGGCCTTTAAAATAGAATCTAAAATTGCCTTAGCATTTTCAATAAGCTTCTGGCTATCAAAAGAAACCTTGCCAACCGGCACATGAACAACACCTGCTTTTTCTGTTTTGTAATCCACTTTACCTGCTGCTATATCCTTCACTGCTTTTCCTACATCAAAAGTAACAGTTCCAGACTTAGGGTTCGGCATAAGACCTCTTGGCCCGAGAACCTTTCCGAGTTTACTTACCATCCCCATAAGATCCGGGGTTGCGACAGCCTTATCAAAATCCAGCCATCCTCCTTTTATTTTTTCAACAAGTTCTTCTGCGCCAACATGGTCAGCACCAGCTTCCGACGCCTCCTTTACCTTCTCTCCTTTTGCAAATACAACCACCCGTACTTTTTTACCGCGGCCGTGGGGCAACACAACTGTACCCCTTACCATCTGGTCTGACTTTTTTGGGTCAACTCCGAGATTCACAACTACATCAACTGTCTCATCAAATTTTGTATAAGCAGATTGCTTAACTACATCGATAGCTTCAGTGAGTTTATATTGTTTGGTTCTATCTGTTTTTTCCTTTGCTGCTTTATATTTCTTGCCCATTATTCCCCCTTTACCTTTATTCCCATACTTTTAGCGGTACCCTTAATAGTCTCAGCAGCCTTATCAACGTCAAATGCATTAAGGTCAGGCATTTTTGTCTTTGCAATATCCTTTATCTGGGACATCGTAATTTCACCCACTTTTTCTTTGTTTGGAATACCAGAGCCCTTGATTATACCTGCTGCCTTTTTAAGCAGTTCAGAAGCTGGGGGGGTTTTTAAAATAAAAGTAAATGTCCTGTCAGCGTATATGGTAAGAACCGCAGGGATAATTGTATCCCCCATAGCCTTGGTCTGAGCATTAAAAGCCTTGCAGAACTCCATTATATTAATTCCATGCGGTCCAAGCGCAGGGCCTACCGGCGGAGCAGGGTTCGCCTTTCCTGCCGAAATCTGAAGTTTTACCTGTGCAATAACCTTCTTTTTAGCCATCTAAACCTCCAAAACAAATTATACGTTATACGTTATATGTTATTTGTTATTAGATCCTCATAATGAAAAGTCTTGCGCTTTTATACGTATAACTTATAACTAATAACCCGTAACATTTTTTTGTTATGCTTTCTCTACCTGGAGAAAGTTAAGTTCAACAGGAGTTTGCCTCCCGAATATAGTTACCAGGACTCTTAATTTACTGTGGTCGGTATCTACTTCATCAATAAATCCGTTAAAATTACTGAAGGGGCCATCTATTATTCTTACGTTATCCCCCTTATCAAACTGGGTTTTAACCTGTAAAGCCGGTCCTTTCTCAATCTGCTGAATAACCACCTCTACCTCCTCTTCATTAAGAGAGGTGGGTTCTTTGCCCCCCACAAATCCGGTAACTCTCGGAGTACTTCTTACCAGATGCCACATTTCGTCATCCATCTCCATTTCAATAAGGATGTATCCCGGATAGAACTTTTTGTTGGTCTCCTGCTTCTTTCCTGCTTTAAGTTTGACGACTTTTTCTGTAGGTATAAGCATTTGTGTAATTTTTCCCTGTAATCCCTTCCTCTGGGTATTTTCCTCCAGGGTTGCTTTAACCTTCTCCTCAAATCCAGAATATGTATGCACCACATACCACTTTTTCTCTGCCATAATTTTCCTCTATGCGTTCTTAGACTATCTTAAGGCCAGACGAACAAGCCTTGTAAGCCCAAGATCCACCAATCCTAAAAAAATTGACACAATGACTACTGTTATAATCACAACCCTGGTAGAACCTGTTACTTCATCGCGGCTTGGAAACACAACCTTTTTTAATTCAATCCTTACATCTTTTAAAAAATTCCTCAGCTTGGCAAACATCCTTACCACCCCTTAGCATTAATTTATACACTTCCCAAAAATGGCAGGCCAGGAGGGATTTGAACCCCCAACCCTCGGATTTGGAGTCCGGTGCTCTGCCGTTAGAGCTACTGGCCTATTTATTCGTTATTTGTTATTCGTTATTTGAACTTCGTATAACCAATATCAAGTAACTAGTAACGGCCTATGCCTTTACCTCCTTATGCATTATATGTTTCCGGCAGTGCCTGCAGTATTTCTTAATATTGATTTTGTCTGTAGTATTTTTCTTGTTCTTAGTTGTTGAATAGTTTCTATTTTTACAATCTTTGCACTGCAAAAGAATTATATCTCGCATTTTCTATAGTATTCCCTCTTGTTTTTTATTTTCAGTTTTATCTATGTTTATCTGTGGTAATCTGTGTTTTCTTTTTCTGCGATCATCTGCGTTTAGTTGATTATTCAATGACATTTGTCACAACTCCGGCGCCTACTGTCCTTCCTCCCTCTCTTATTGCAAACCTTAACTCCTTCTCCATGGCTATATCAGATATCAGCTCCACCGTTATGGTCACATTATCGCCG
>Ga0255052_10000262_pt1 | contig 41266 bp, 34 predicted proteins | sample JV7_2_21_MG_FD_188632 | JGI IMG/M metagenome (GOLD analysis project Ga0255052, IMG submission 188632) | Seawater microbial communities from Jervis Inlet, British Columbia, Canada - JV7_2_21 | ecosystem: Environmental > Aquatic > Marine > Inlet | place: Canada: British Columbia | collected...
ATCTAAAGACGTAATCCCCAACTTTAAATTACAAATTAAACTTGGTTCTCACGTTTGATTTTGCCAATGCAAACTCGAACGCGAGCACCCACACAAATTATCTGAATAAGTTGTTAAAGAACGATCCTCACTTTCGTGAGGCAGCCCACAATTATACAGGCCAATCGGGATAAATGAACAGCCCGGGCCTGTTGTCGTGCTTCTAATTGGAGGTCTGCTGAAGGACACCGTACCTTCAGCGGACGGGCATTATAGCGACGAATAGGCACCCGTCAATAGCTATTCCGAACATTTGTGAATAATACTTCTGGATCGGCCTAGCTTGGCGCACTTTGCCTTTATTTTCAGCAACTTCCGATAGGGCTGAAAACTATTCTAGTGACTCACGCCAACTCTTGTATTCGGACGAGTCCAGCAGTTGCGCGTAGCTCCGGTTCTTCCCCAGGGCCTTAGGGCCAAGTTCGTAGCCGAACTCGCCCTCAAGGCGTTGCAATGCCGCGACCGAGCCTGCGAAGTCCGCCAAATCTGCGCGAGCATTCAGCGCTGACCACCAGGCAAGCTCAAGGCCCGGTTCGCGTTCAAGCGCCTTCTCGGCATACGCGAGAGCATCCTGTGGTTTATCCAGAACCAGTGCAGCAGCAGACATGCGCGCATCCATGGCCGCATCCGGGAAGCCCAGCCTGTCCGACATGCGCTGCAATGCCTGCAACGCCTCTTCGTATTTGCGGGCCGGAAAGTAGTAGTCGAGCAACATCAGGGAATACAAAGGCTCATCCGGATAATATTCGGACATGATTTCCAAGGCAGCAATCATCTGCCGCCGCTGACGCACTTGCCGCGCTACGTGCACTGTCGTTTCAACGACGATGCGCTGCCGTTGCAATCGTTCGTTCATGCCGTCCCTGATTTCGAGGTAGCGGTCCAACTTGCGGTCCCGTGCCGCTTTCAACAATTCACCTAATTGAAAAAGCTCACGTTCATTCGGGTTCTTGAAGTCAAGCAACTTGCGTAACGCCTGCTTACTTGCCAACACCGTGACCAAGCCCTCGCCCACGTTTCTCGAAAAAGGCATGCCGTCGAGGTAGTCCATCCAGTCCACGATGAACATTCGACCTTCTGCATCGAGACGTAAGTCGTACTCGTGATAGTTGAATTGAAGTTTCGGCAGATCAAAACGAACCGCGGCCCGGCCATGGCTGCCACGAGACTCTACACCGAGCAAGGTCACCTTCAACCCGTCGTCAGTTTCTCGGAGCTGCTGAATGATCAACGGGTCCCACGTATATTCAAGGTTTTCGTTGAACTGCTTTTTTGCACGCGGATCGATGAGCCGCAAACCGAATATGCGATTGATCAATTCTTGTTTATCGATGACGCCGAGGAATGTGTCGTACCGAGACTCGTTCAGATCATTGACGATGATCTCCATACCGCTCCGAAATGCCTCCTGCCTGGCCGTCTCGGCTTTCTCGGCATCCTCAACGTCACCGGCCCAGACCTGTGACGACCAGCTGGCCACCACACACAAGAGAACAAAGCCGTGTTTTCCGAATCTGCCAACCATGTGAATTCCCGTTAGGTAAGGCTGACTCGCGAAAACTTACGCTTGCCAACCTGGTAAATACGAGTGCTGCCGGCGTCAACTTCCAGACCTCGATCTTCAACCCGGACGCCATCTATTTTGACAGCGCCCTGCTTGATCATCCGGAACGCCTCGGACGTACTGCTAACAAGCCCGGCTTCCTTCAACAATTTTGCGATGCCGAGCCGGCCGTCCTGGCTCTGCAAGCTCAGTTCCGGCATGTCCTCGGGCATGGCCCCTTGCTGAAAACGAGCAATAAATTCTTCTTTGGCTGCCAGCGCAGACACCGCATCATGAAAACGTTCCACAATTTCATGCGCCAATTCAAATTTTGCGTCGCGCGGGTTCAGGCCTTCTTCGACACGTCTTTTTAGACCGGAAATATCATCGAGCGTTCGAAAACTCAGGAGCTCGAAGTAGCGCCACATAAGCTCGTCCGAAACCGACATGATCTTGCCAAACATCTCACCGGGCGAGTCCGTGATCCCTATGTAGTTACCCAGTGACTTTGACATTTTCTGCACACCATCGAGTCCCTCAAGCAGGGGCATGGTCATTACAATCTGTGGATCCTGTCCAAAATCTTGCTGCAATTGCCGCCCCACAAGCAGATTGAATTTCTGATCTGTTCCACCCAGCTCCACATCGGCCTTGAGCGCGACGGAGTCGTATCCCTGCACAATCGGGTACAAAAACTCATGAATCGAGATCGACTGGCCGTTTGTGTATCGCTGGCTAAAGTCATCGCGCTCAAGCATTCGTGCCACGGTGTGATGTGATGCCAATTTCACCAATCCTGCCGCGTCCATCTCGCCCATCCAGCGCGAATTGAAGTCAATGCGCGTCGCTTTCTCGTCGAGGATCTTGAAGATCTGCTCTTGATATGTCTCGGCATTGGTCTTGATCTCTGCGGGCGTCAACGGTGGGCGAGTGGCGTTCTTACCCGATGGATCACCGATCATTCCCGTGAAATCACCGATCAGGAAAACGACTTCATGGCCGAATTCCTGAAACTGTCGCATCTTATTGATAAGGACCGTATGCCCGATGTGCAGATCTGGTGCCGTCGGGTCGAACCCGGCCTTGATAATGAGCGGCCGCTTCTGCTTCAGCTTCGCCTCAAGACCGTCTTCGGGCAACACTTCGTCGCAGCCGCGTGTGAGTTCTTCCAGTTGTTTCTTCGCAGTTGTCACAGAAGCACTTCCTTACATCTCAGTCGCGGCCATGGACCGCTCCTACGACGCATCGTCGCATTGATTTGGAGCGGAACTGTAGCATTCTGGGCGAATGATAAAAGGCCACATACTGTAATTCCAAACAACATGTTTTAACACCCTGACTTATAACACTTTTCTTTGACCTGCCTGAAGCGTCACGGTAGAGTAGCGCCATCAGAAATCGCGGGGACGCCGACTTGCATCGTCCAGTAAGTCCACTACTACACGATTACAAGCCATCGGCATCGAATGCGCCGAAAAAACCCAAGGCGTTGCAATGGTTTGGCGTAGGACTTGGAATCCCGCTGCTCGGTCTCGCACTCCTCTCTTTCATTGACACGCCGACGGATATGATTCCGCCTCCTGCGACGCCGGTCATGACTGCAAGCACCGGCGCCGAAGTTCACGTGGCACAACTCGTTGCCGAACCGGCTGTTTACACCGAAGTTCCACTGGTGCTCGCGCCACAGCCAGAGTACGAGACTCTGACTCTGACTATCCGATCCGGTGACACACTTGATCAGCTTTTTCGGAAGCATGATCTTGACATCGGCCATCTCGCGACAATCGCCAGGCTCGATGAGGCGGGTATTCAGTTTCGCAAGATCAAACCCGGCGACGTTTTCGAAATCACTCACGACGAAGGGCGACTTGTGAGTATGTACTCCGCTCTCAACCTCACCAGCGCCTTGAAGATCGACAAACAGGAGGTCGGCTTCACCGCGGAGATCGTTGAACGTCCCATAGAGATACGCAAGAGGCTTGCGTATGGATCAATCGAAACTTCTTTGTTCGAGAGCGCGGCCGCAGCCGGACTTTCCGACAAGCTGATTATGAACATCGCCGGTATCTTTGCGTGGGATGTCGACTTCGTTCTCGATATTCGCACGGGCGACAGCTACTACGTGCAATGGGAGGAAATCTGGCAGGACGGTGAACTCGTCACGGACGGAGAGATAATCGCTGCCGAGTTCAACAATAATGGGCGTACCAGTCGTGCAATCCGTTTTGTCGACGATACCGGTCGTAGCGATTACTTCACACCCGACGGCCATAGCGTACGCAAGGCATTTATACGCGCGCCAGTCGATTTCACACGCGTCAGTTCTAATTTCAATCCAAGCCGGCGCCATCCAGTCCTGAATACGATTCGTGCCCACCGCGGTGTTGACTACGCGGCACCTCGTGGTACGCCAATCAAGGCGGCCGGCGACGGCAAGGTCATCTTTCGCAGCGTCAAGAACGGTTACGGTAATGCGATCATTTTGCAACATGGCGGCAATATCACGACGCTTTACGCGCACATGTCGAGATACGCGGCCAAGGCTCGGGTCGGCAGCCGGGTTCGACAAGGCCAGACCATCGGTTACGTTGGAGCCACGGGCCTGGCGACCGCAAATCACCTGCATTACGAGTACCGTATCAACGGCGTGCACCGCAACCCGCGGACGGTCCAGCTGCCGCGGGCGAACCCCATCTCTGACAAATATCGTGAGCGGTTTTTCACGACAGCCGCACCGATCATCGAGGAACTCGAGCAGTTCAAAAGCACCCAGTTGGCTTCTGTTGCGCTCCTCAGCCACTAGCAAATAACGGCGACGGCAATGGGTGATTATTACATCGGCCTGATCTCCGGCACGAGCATGGACGGCATCGATGCCGCCCTCGTCATTATCGATGAGTCCTCCGTCGATGTAATACAAACACACAAGCACGATTACCCTGCTGAACTTCAGCAACAATTGTCTGCTGCCAAACTGAACACGGGCATTCGCAGTTGCGGTGATGTTGCTGATCTTCACGGCAAGGTCGGCGAGTGTTTTCGCGATGCGGCAAACGAATTACTCGCCGCCGCGGGTATCGATGCTTCGATGGTTGCGGCTATTGGCAGCCACGGACAAACGATTCGGCACGAGCCGGAGATCGAAGAGCCATACTCGTTGCAGATTGGGAACGCGAATATCATATCGAATGGGACCGGCATCATTACCGTCGCCGATTTTCGCAGCGCAGACATCGCACTCGGTGGGCAAGGAGCGCCGCTTACACCTGCATTTCACGAGTGGCTGTTCAACAAGAACGGAGCGACGCGCGTGATTCTGAATATGGGAGGCATTGCCAACATAACCGTGCTGCGTGGCGAGAGCACGGCCACGACTGGTTTCGACACCGGACCGGCCAACACTCTGCTGGATGCCTGGATCGCAAAACACCGAAGTGAGCCCTTTGATCGCGATGGCCGGTGGGCAGCGCAAGGTAAAGTCGACATTGACCTGTTAGGCAGATTGCTTGCTGATCCGTATTTCGCCGCTGAACCACCAAAGAGCACAGGGTTTGAGCACTTCAATCTCGAGTGGCTCGATGCGGCCGGCGTGAATGAGCGTGATCCAGTCGACGTACAGGCGACGTTGAGTGCCTTGACCGCCAATAGTATTGCAGCAGCGATTCACCGACACGCCGGTGACCCGTCGGATGTATTTGTCTGCGGTGGCGGAGTACATAATTCTGACCTGCTGCAAAGGCTCAGACTTGCCTTGCCCGGGATCAGCGTCACGACAACAGAATCAGCCGGCCTTGATCCAGACTGGGTTGAGGCGGTCGCATTTGCCTGGCTCGCAATGAGAAACCTGCAAGGCCTCCCTGGCAACCTTCCTGCAGTGACCGGAGCGAGTCGCCCCGCAGTGCTCGGTGCAACTTGCTCACCCGCGTGACCTGAGCGATTCGTAAAGCTATCGGAACAAAGTCATTGATATACTGGTCGGCCGCGACTTTGAGAGGCCAACGTGGACGCGCCTGCAATATCACCCGCTGATTTGTACATCAATCGTGACCTCAGCCAGTTTGAGTTCAACAAGCGTGTTCTGGCCCAGGCTCAAGATCCGGACGTCCCGCTCCTGGAGCGACTCCGCTTTCTGTGTATAAGCTGCACAAATCTCGATGAGTTCTTCGAGATTCGGGTCGCAGCACTGAAACAGCGCATTGAAATCGGCGCCCCGGCACACGGCCCCGAGAAGGCCCCCGCGCAACAGGTTTTCGACGCTTTGAGAATCGGCATGCTCGGCGTCGTCCGGCAACAGTATGAACTCTTGAACGACATCCTGTTCCCTGAATTGACCAAGGCCGGTGTTCACTTTGTTCAAAGTGAAGAATGGAATACAGAACAACAGGTATGGCTCAGAGAATATTTCTTTGAACAAGTCGTACCGGTTTTGACGCCACTGACGTTTGACCCATCGAGACCATTTCCGCGGGTACTGAACAAGAGCCTGAATTTCATCGTCCGCCTGCACGGTAAGGATGCTTTTGGCCGTCGCCGCCACCGCGGCATGGTGCAAGCACCGCGATCACTACCGCGAATTATTCGTTTGCCGGATCACCTCAGCAGTCCTGACTCTCATGATTATGTTTTTTTGTCGTCTATCATTCGCGTACATGTTGGCGAATTGTTTCCGGGTCTCAACGTGGATGGCTGTTATCAATTCCGCGTAACCCGAAACAGTAATTTGTATGTCGACGACGAGGAAATCAGTGATCTCGTGCAGGCACTCGAGGGCCAACTCGAAGCCAGTCGCCACGGCGCAGCGGTCCGACTCGAGGTGAGCCACGAATGCCCGACTGATTTACAGGAGTTTTTGCTCGATCATTTCAGCCTGGCCGAACATGACATGTACCTGGTCGACGGCCCGGTCAACCTGAATCGCCTCTCTACAATTTGCGAAATCGAGGATTCGCCCAAACTGCTATATCCACCATTTACACAGGGCTTGCCCGACGAGCTCCGCGGTAACGAGAACATATTTTCGCTGTTATCCGAGAAGAACGTGTTATTGCACCATCCATACCAGTCCTTCGCGCCGACAATTGACTTCATTAGTACCGCCTCAACAGACCCCGATGTCCTCGCGATAAAGATCACCTTGTATCGAACGGGCGCCGAGTCGCCGATCATCGACCACCTTGTCAATGCCGCCAGGGCGGGCAAAGAGGTCACGGTGATCATCGAACTAATGGCGCGCTTTGACGAAGCAGCAAACATCTCGCTGGCCAACCGCTTGCAGGAAGCCGGGGCACATGTTGTCTACGGCCTTGTCGGCTACAAGACCCATGCAAAGATGACGCTTGTCGTTCGTCGCGAATCGGAGAAGCTCGTCCGCTACGTACACCTCGGAACTGGCAATTACCATCACGCGACAACACGCATCTATACCGATTACGGCTACATGAGCAGCAGCCGGCGCCTGGGTGAGGACGTGCATGAGCTGTTCATGCAACTTACCAGCCTGACTCAGTCGAGTGATATGTCGCGATTGCTGGTTGCGCCGTTCAACCTGTACACGTCTCTCCTCGAAAAGATCGAGCGCGAAGCCGAACACGCTCGGTCCGGCAAGGACGCCTGTATCATCGCGAAGATCAATTCGCTCAATGAGCCGGGCATGATCGATGCGTTGTACAAAGCGTCCCAGGCAGGTGTGAGGATCGACCTGGTCGTTCGTGGGATCTGCTCACTGCGCCCTGGAGTGCCAGGTCTGTCCGAGAACATCCATGTCCGATCGATTGTCGGGCGATTCCTTGAGCACTCGCGTGTCTACTATTTCCAGAATGACGGCGACGAGGAATTCTACTGTGCGAGTGCGGACTGGATGGAGAGGAACCTGTTGCGCCGCAGCGAGTCGTGCTTCGAAATCCGTCAGAAGCTAATGAAGGAACAGATTCGCAGCGATCTCGAATTGTTTCTCGCCGATAATTGCCAGGCATGGGAATTACATGGCGACGGCAGCTATGAGCGACTGACGCCCGGCAAAAACGAACGCATCTCTGCGCAGGATACATTTGTGGAACAGCTAGCCACGCCTACTTGAATTCGAGTTGGTATCCAACGTCACTCAGATATTCCTGTTCACGCTCAAGGTCCGCAACGGTCAGTGGGTTCACCTGTAGCCATGCCGCGTCAAACTGCAGTTCAAGCGAGTGCTCGTTAACCGAAAGACCAATCTGCGGCATATTTTCCTGAGATCGACTCCGATTCAGAAGGACCGCAATACGTAGCAGTATCGCGAGCCGCAGCGCAGTCTCGCACCAGGCGCTGGGTAATTGATCCATGAAGCGCAAATCAATCTGATGCCGTTGACTACCGATCAGAAATGCGAGGAAGCGCTGCTCGGCGCGCGGGAAACCCGGTAGGTCCGCATGCTCCGCAACGTACGCGCCGTGCCGTTGAAAGCCGTCGTGCGAGATATCCAGGCCAATTTCATGCAGTCGGGCTGACCATCCAAGGACGTTGCCGCCCAGCGGTGCCTCAAGCTCCCATATCCCGGCACACTGATCGAGCAACATTGCGGCGGTTTGAGCCACTAGCGCGGCCTGGTTCCGATCGACATTGTAGCGGGCTGCCATCGCTTGCACGCTTCGCTCGCGGGCATCTTCATGTTGCGATCGACCCAGCAGGTCGTAGAGCAGGCCCTCGCGAAGCGCACCGTCGGACACCTGCAGTGCGCTAACACGCAAGACGGCGAGTAGCTCGGCCAGAATCGCAAGTCCGCCCGGCCACACTTGTGCTCGTCTTTCAGACAATCCAGCCAGGGACAACTCATCGATAGTATCGAACTCGAGAACGCGCCGAATCAGCTGCTCGAGAGCATCCGGCGTCAGCTTGTGCGAATCGATAATTCCCAGTTCACTCGCAACTTGTTCGGTCGCCCGTATTGTTCCTGATGTACCGATCGACTCGATTTCCCCGGCGTCCCTGAAAAAAGCTTTGACCGGTCTGAGCTCTAGACGAGCGGCGACCCGAGCCTTGTCGAACGCCTTGCGCGTAATTCGCCCATTCGGAAAAAAGCGCTCGGTCATCGATACGCAACCGAGATGCAGGCTCTCCAGTGCACGCGGCTTCACGCCCTGGCCGAGAATCAACTCTGTACTACCGCCTCCGATATCAAAAACGAGGCGCAATCCTTCATTTGGCGGCAGACTTTGTGCCACTCCCATGTAAATAAGTCGTGCCTCTTCGAGGCCGGAGATAACTTCAATGGGGTGGCCCAGCGCCGACTCGGCCTCCGCCATGAATCCCGTTTCTTCACGGGCGCGGCGAACAGTGCTCGTTCCGGCTGCCCGAACACTTGCAGCGTGCATATCCCGCAGGCGTTCGCCGAAGCGCGACAAACAATAGATTGCGCGAGCGCGAGCGTCAGGTGACAAATCCCCGCTGTCAGACAGACCTTCGGCGAGGCGCACGGTTTCCCGAATTCGATCAATTATCGCTAGCTGCCCATGCCGCAGCTCGCCGACAATCATGTGAAAACTGTTTGAACCGAGATCGACGGCCGCGATGACCTCGGGAGAGGACTCACGCCGTGAAGGACGATCCACAGCCGCAGGTTGTCGTCGCGTTTGGATTACGAATGATGAACTGCGCGCCCTGCAGGTCTTCTTTGTAGTCTATTTCCGCACCCATCAGGTACTGCACACTCATCGGATCGATGACCAGAGTCACGCCCTGATTGACGACCTGGCTGTCGCCATCTTCAATTTTCTCATCGAACGTGAAGCCGTATTGAAAACCAGAGCATCCGCCGCCCGAAATAAAAACCCTGAGCTTGAGCGCCGGGTTTTGTTCCTCTTCGATTAGCTCGCCGACTTTGCTGGCCGCTGCGTCTGTGAAGACGACTGGCGGTGGCGGAGTAGCTATCGTGTTTACCGGTGTGTCCTGCTGCATTCCTTCAATCCTCGGCCGGGGGTCTTACGACTCGGCAGCAATGGCGGCCGACTCGTCTATGCGGGTTGTTTGTTCGAGTAGCGGCACTTGCCCCTCCGGTTGATGTACCAGCTTACCGTTGATCTCGGCACCAATCGCCATTTCGATCAGATTGTAATACACATTGCCAATGACCCGTGCGGTTGGCCCAAGCTCAACGCGCTGAGCCGCGCAGACATCACCGCGAACGATACCGTGCAATACAACATACGGCACTGTCACACCACCTTCAACATTGCCGTCTTCACTGACACTGAGCGCAGAATTGGATTCGGGGTCCGCACTGACGTTGCCCTTGACGGTACCATCAACGTGACATCCACCCTCGAAATTCAGGTCTCCACTGACCCTGGTGTTTGCACCGATCAATGTATCCACCACCGTATGCCTGCGTTGCTTGCGACCAAACATGTAATCCTCCAAAAAGCCCGTTCAGGCCATCAATCGGTGTCAGCCCAGGCTCGTTGCCCAGGAGTAGCTTGCCTCGATACTCGAGATCGAACGCGTTCTCGAGCGCACTTCAATTGTGATCTTTTCCGGTGTAAAGCCGTCCGGAAGGACAATCTCTCTGTCAAAGTCCTGAAAATACCGAAATGAGAATGACCAGCTCGCGCTCGACTCTTCGGGCAACAATTGCGTGTAGCTGTAGCTTATCGCCGAGCCGCCCTCATCGCCATCGATGCTTAAAATCACATCGCCGGAAACCTTGCGATCATGTTGCAACGACTGTACGAGCACCAGCCGAACATTGAATATCCGTTCTGTTTGGCCGCGAGTCAGTTTGAGGTCCTGAACACGCAGTCCGGCCGTGCCATCCGCAGGAGACACGATACCTCGATAAAAAGCGATCGCGTCGCTCTGTTCCTGAATTTTTGCCTGTAGCGTCGTAAGGCTCGTCTCTACATCCTTGTATGCTTCACGGTCGATATTGCGATGTGTTTCAAGCAGGGTGACCTCTTCCTTGAGCGCAATGATGTTGTCTTCAAGATCCATTATGCGATTTTCGTAGGCCTGGCGTTCTTTCGCTGCGTCGACAATATTGTAATTGGCCTGTATGCGCCCGAACTCGAACACGAGATAGCCGAATACGACGACCATAACCGCAATAACCGCACGCGCCACGAAGACGCGGCCCCGGCTGTGTAGCTGTAACGGTGAATGTCGGGCCACAGATCTAGCCTGTCAGTAAAAAGACGTTATGTTACGCGGTGGTCCGGCCAGTGAGAAGTGCATCCCGTCACGTAATCGCCAATAGACTTATTTCCGGGCCAGATCCTTGTCGAACACTGCCCGCCATCGCTTTGGCCACCAGCGGGGTTGCGGTGGCAATCCCTGCGGATAAACGGTCGATCCGAGTTCGTGCAGTGCCCGGGCATAAACTCGTCGCTTGAAGTAGATCACTTCGTTGACAGGGCGCCAGTAATCGACCCAGCGGATGCGGTCGAACTCCGGTTCTTCGCCTAAGTCGAATCGAACATTGTCGGTCGAGGAAACCAGGCTAAGCATGAACCAGCGCTGCTTTTGGCCGATGCAAAGTGGCTTGCTATTGCGGCGAATGAATTTGTCGGGAAGCCGGTAACGCAGCCAATCCGTCGTGACCCCGAGTAACTCAACATCGGCACGACCGAGGCCGACCTCCTCACGGAGCTCACGATACATCGCCTCTTCGAGATCTTCGTCGACAAGCACACCGCCTTGCGGAAACTGCCAGCCCTTGTTGCCGGCCCGGCCAGCCAGCATCAGCTTGCCCTCGTCATCCGCCAGAATGATGCCGACGTTAGCGCGAAATCCCTCTGCGTCAATCCAGTCGTTGCTCATTGCAACCGATACAAAAACTCTAACTGTCTTTAACTTTACACCAAATACGGGCATTGTCGGCGACTCCGTTCATAATAGAGAGTTGTGTTGATCATCAGGCGCCCTGCGGTGCTGTTTGCCGGATTATCTGTCATTGCTGTCGTCGCTTTGGCCGTCGCGCTTGCTTCCGGAAGTGCCGACATCAGCCTGGCTGAGACCATGGACGCGTTACTCGGGACGGCGCCCGAGAACACTCGCTCGCTGGTTATGGACTTGCGCTTGCCACGAGCGTTAACGGCGTTTTCGGTAGGTGGGTTGCTCGCGGTCGCGGGTGTGCTTATGCAAGTTCTGTTACGCAATCCGCTCGCAGAACCGTACATCCTCGGCAGTTCCGGCGGCGCTGCCGTCGCAGCATTGCTCGCGATGACATTCGGACTTGGCAGCATCATCGTCGACCTCGCGGCATTTGGCGGTGCTATGGCAGCAACACTGCTTGTGTTTTCAATTGCACATGGGACGGGGAGCTGGGCACCCGCGCGTCTACTACTGACCGGTGTCGTGCTGGCCGCCGGTTTCAGCGCAGCGACAACGTTGCTGCTTGCACTGAGCCCTGACCAGAATTTACGGGGCATGCTGTTCTGGTTGATGGGCGACCTGAGTTTCGCGTTCGAACCCTGGCGAACGTTGTGGCTGCTATTGGCGCTGGTCATCACCGGGACTCTCGCCGCGCGGCATCTCAACGTTCTTTCGCGCGGTGAACTGCAGGCAGCCATCGTGGGCATGCCAGTCTCCGGTTTTCGCTATCTGCTCTTCGCAGCAGCATCCCTCGCGACGGCATTGTCCGTCACAACGGTGGGCGTAATCGGCTTCATCGGTCTGGTCATACCACACCTTGTCCGGCTGGTGTCCGGTAGTGATCATCGTGTCGTCTTGCCGGCGTCCGCGTTGGCTGGTGGCAGCCTGCTGGTCATCGCCGACACGCTGGCGAGGACGATCATGGCACCAAGACAATTACCTGTGGGTGCCTTGACGGCCGCGATCGGCGTACCATTATTCCTGATATTGATGAGCGGAAGCCGGGAAACGCGCTCAATCAGCTAGTGTATTTGCCAGCGGTAGTCCGCACGCTCCGCAAGCTTGGTCACAGGCAGTGAGCAGCGTCAGTCCTCGTCAACCGCGACCTGGTCTCTGCCTCCTGACTTCGCGCGATACAAAGCAACATCGGCGCGGGCAATCAGAGAGTCGCCAACGGTTTTGAGATCTTCGGTGTTCGGACCGGGCGCTACGCCGGCAATTCCAATCGACGCGGTCATCGACACGGATTCGCCACACGGGAGGTCGTACGTTGACGCAGAGATCGCCACACGGATGCGTTCAGCAAGGCGAACGCCCGACACGTTATCGGTGTCGGGCAGTAAGACAATAAACTCCTCACCGCCATATCGTGCCGCCACATCACTGGCACGCACCTGTGAGTCAATTCGATTAGCCATTTCCTGCAGCACAGCATCACCGGCGGCATGACCCCAGGTATCGTTGACGCGTTTGAAGTGATCGACATCGAGTATCAGGCAAACGAGATGGCTGCCATCGCGACGCGCTCTTGCCAGCTCCTCCCTGAGCCGAACCAACAGATAGCGCCGGTTGTGCCAACCTGTCAACACGTCGGTGAAGCCGCTTCGCAAGAGTCTCGCGCGATTGACCGAATTCTCGATGCAAAAAGATGCAATGACACCGATCTGAGCGAGAAAATCACTCGCGTGCTCGCTGGTAAATCGCGAGGCATCGGCACTGCCCAGGTTGATACTGCCAATCAGATTCTGGCGGTGATGCAGCGGAATCATCGCAACACTGGCGAGATCCGGGGCTTGCGCAAATATCATTTGATGATCACATGCGGCGTATGGGCCCAACCACGGTTTGCGTAGTGCCACATATTGCGGCGCCAGTCCGGTCATCGACTCGACCATCAGCAAGCCGTCGAATCCCTCGACCGGAGTGCCTGCGGCCAGAAGGAGATGGCGGATATCGTGATCGGGATCGCAAAGCACGAGGCTGACATACTCCAGGCCGTAACTTTTCCGCAGCTCCACAAGCATCTCGCGGATCAGCGCATCAAGATCCTCGGCCTGCATCAGTCGCAACTCACGTTGCTGCGTGCGGCGCAACTTCTCCTCATTAGTTGCGGCCGCTGCAGTCAGCTCTTCAATCTGACGTTCCGCCGCCTCAAGCCGGGCGTTGAGATCATCTGCGGTTTGCATTCGCGAGTGTCCCTCCGTCATTGCTGACACTTTTACCAGAAACGGTTCCCTACGTCCCTCGAACGGTCGCCACATTGGGTCAGCCGCGCAGTGCCATGTACTGTTTGCCCTTGTCCATGAGTTCGACGAATCCATCTTCGTCTCCCCCCGCAACAAGCTCGCGGATTCGGCTGGAAGCCTCGCAAAGCGCGTCGAGCGGACCCAGACCGAACTTGTTGAGATTTTGGATCTCAAAGTACAGACGCGGATTGTCCTGCGCTACAGCCGCCGAAACGAGCAGTTGCGAATCGAATGTCGTTGATGACATTTGCGCGAGCTTCGGCGCCGCTTCACCACTTTCTGCAAGAGCGGTGAAAAACGCAACATTGAGCGCGTGCGACAGGCCCAGTACATAAGCGATCAGGCGATCATGATCATCAAGCCCCATGTCGATCTGCTCTACCATTGTCGAACTGAATAAGGCCTTGGCATCATCGGTTGCCTGCTGCAACCCGACATCGCAAAAAATCAGGTGATGGCCTGACAACAGACGCGTCTCCGGGCCGAACATCGGGTGAATCGACGTGACTCGGCATCCTGCGCTGCGCAGCTCCTTCAGGCCGTCGATCAGCGGAGTCTTCAAAGAGCCAATGTCGAAGATCAGCCCTCGCGGCTTGAGAACCGCAAGCTGCGCGAGAATTCGTCCGGACACGGCAAGCGGCGCCGCAACCACGATCACATCGAAATCGACGCCGGCATCAGTCCAGTTGCTGAACCGTCCAGGACCATCCTCTGCGCCCGGGTCCGCTACCGACGTTGTGAACCCCTGGGATGCGAAAAAATCAACAAACCAGCCGCCCATCTTGCCGCTGCCGCCGATCACAAGTACTTGCTGGCCATCGCCCTTGCCCTCAGCGATGACGCGCTCACGCTCCTGACTGGCCAGCGACGTACGAATCAGCTTTCGCAGAATGTCTTCGATGAGATCGGGGTCGATACCGAGATCCACCGCCTGTGCACGTCCCATATCGAGAACATCCTTTTCCCGGGCGTAATCTCGCGTCCCTGTTCCAGAGGTCCGTTTGGCGCGACCAATTTCAGTGACAATACGTTGGCGTTCGCCGATCAGGTCGACAAGCTGTCGGTCAATGGCAGACAAGTCTTTGCGCAGGTCATCGAGGTTCATTGTTTTCGTCTGTTGCATCCAGAGGGCATGTGGGTTCCTGTTTTACAGGAGACCCGCGCAGCGGAGCAAGCCGCATCACATTGTCCGCGGGCCTAGAAGCGGTCTCAACAATATCCATGGTCGCGAAGCAGTCTTTGCGAGATGCTCTGCGAGGCGCGCGGAGTGAACTGTGGTCAATCCACAGGAACGACGTGCAACATGACAGCGAATTCGCAAAGGCGCTTCCCGTATGGGTTTCGCGCCACTGGCCCGGCTGCGTTGTTGCGCACCTTGCGAAGGATCACCAGCCTTCGACGCGGTGCGCGCCGCACATCCGCGGCCAGTGGTCGCAGAAACGCGACCGATGGCTATTGTTGAGACCGCTTCCAAAATCGTGCGAATATCGCCCTCCGGCATAAGGACAACGAAGAGCGGAGCCAGATAACCATGAAAACGCGTGCTGCAATCGCCTGGGAAGCAGGCAAACCGCTCGAAATCGCAACGATTGATCTCGACGGCCCGAAAGCCGGCGAAGTCTTGCTTCGCAACGTCGCCACAGGCGTTTGTCACACCGATGCATTTACATTGTCAGGCGAGGATCCCGAAGGTATTTTTCCGTCGGTACTTGGCCATGAAGGCGGTGCAATCGTCGAAGAAATCGGCGAGGGCGTGACGTCCGTCAAGGTTGGCGATCATGTTATTCCGCTCTATACGCCCGAGTGCGGCGAGTGCAATTTCTGTACGTCGGGCAAGACCAATCTATGCCAGGCGATCCGCGAGACGCAGGGCCGGGGCCTGATGCCGGACGGTACTTCGCGATTTTCGGCAAACGGCAAAACCGTGTACCACTACATGGGCACGTCGACATTCAGTGAATACACCGTGCTCCCCGAAATTGCTGTCGCGAAAATTCGCGAAGAAGCACCGCTCGAGAAAGTGTGTTTGCTCGGTTGCGGCATCACGACCGGTATTGGCGCCGTATTGAATACAGCAAGAGTAGAGCCCGGCGCGACCGTCGCTGTATTTGGACTTGGCGGTGTCGGCCTGAGCGCAATCCAGGGCGCCATGATGGCGAAGGCTGGTCGCATCATCGCCATCGATATCAACGCTGACAAGTTTGAGCTCGCCACCCAGTTAGGCGCTACCGACACCGTCAATCCGAAGGACCACAGCTCGCCGATTCAGGAGGTCGTCGTCGATATGACCGATGGCGGTGTTGACTACTCATTCGAGTGCGTGGGCAATACTGACCTCATGCGTGCAGCACTCGAGTGTTGTCACAAGGGCTGGGGCGAATCGACCATCGTCGGCGTCGCGGGGGCGGGCCAGGAAATATCGACACGTCCATTTCAGCTGGTTACCGGACGTGTCTGGCGCGGCACCGCTTTTGGCGGCTGCAGAGGCCGGTCGCAATTACCCGGAATGGTCGACCAATACATGGATGGTGGCCTCAAGATCGACGAGTTCATTACGTACACAATGCCGCTCGAAGATATCAACAAGGCGTTTGAGCTCATGCACGAAGGCAAGAGCATTCGCTCCGTAATTCACTATTAATGGTCACTTGGTAAGCGACAGGCCGAAATCATGACAAAGGTCGCCGTCGCAACGACATCTCAAATCGCCGCTGACGCTGCGAACGATGTCGCCACGCACGGCGGCAATGCTGTCGATTGCGCGCTCGCAGCGGCACTTTTCGCGATGAATACCGAACCCGCCGTTTGCGCACTTGCGGGAAGCGCCTTGATCACGGTATGGGGACCGGGCGCAGACCCGGTGACGATTGACGGCAGTGTCGCTATTCCTGGCTGTGGCTTGTCAGACGCGGCGCGTGGCGGTGGCGCCAGTCGCGTCACGATAAATTACGGCGGCGGTATTACCACGCTTGCCGGCCAGGGGTCCGTCGCCGTCCCCGGCACATTGGCAGCGATTGAGCGCGCCTGGCAGTTGTTCGGCAACACGCGTTGGCGCGACCTGTTCGCACCGACCATTGCAGCAACACGCGACGGCTTTCCATTGTCAGCCGCCTGTCATTACTACCTTGGCTACTCAGGAGAATGCATATTCGCACGCAGCGATGACGGCTTCTTCTCATTGCACTCGGCGGACCGGTCGCTACACGATGCGGGCAGCCTGATCATTGTGCCGCATCTTGCCGATACGCTTTCTGCGATCGCGGACGAAGGTGCACGACTCTTTTACGAAGGCGAACTCGCTCAAACCATGACGGAACACGTCCTTAGCGGTGGCGGGGCGCTGACACTGGAGGATCTGAAACAATACGAAGCGATAGAAAGACCGTCGCTGACCGTCGACATCGGGGATTGGACGATCGCGAGCACCCCGCCGCCCGCCGTCGGAGGAACAATGCTGGCCGCAATGTTGCTGGCATGCGCCGACCTGCCAAGCCGTGAATGGACCTCGGATGCACTGTCTCGGCTGATCAAGGCGCAACGCGCAACGCTAAACTACCGCAAGCGCCGTCTCGACCTTGCCGACGATGTCGGTGCCGAAGCAGCCCGGCTGCTTGACTCCGCTCGAAGCGGTCAATTGCTGAGCCGGTGGACGTCATCTGAAACCGTACATACATCCGCTGTGGACGATAATGGCATGGCGTGCGCTGTTACGGCATCGACCGGATATGGATCGGGCGAAATGCCGCCCGGCACGGGGCTCTGGCTCAACAACTGCCTCGGCGAACTCGAACTTAACCGGCGTGGACTGGACGCAGGTCCGCCTGGCCAGCGGCTGCCGTCCAATATGGCGCCGAGCATCGCGCGGCGCAAAGGTGCGGTCCTCGCGATTGGTTCACCTGGTGCCGATCGTATTACGACCGCGTTGCATCAGTTTCTCGTTAATAAGCTACAAATGGGAATGTCGATCGAGGAGGCGATCACCCATCCACGCCTGCATATCGACACCAGCGGCGACGAAGAACGCCTGATGGCCGAATCGGGACTAGATCTGCCGGAGGTCGATATGCCGGTCAGCGTCTATCCGGATCTCAACATGTACTTCGGCGGCGTTGGTGCGACACTAGTAGACAGGAAAACAGGTTTTCAGGTTGCATCCGATCCGCGGCGTGAAGGCGGCACAATAATTTGCGGTGACCAGAGCACATATGAGTAGCAGGCGAAAAGCGAATGATCCGTGCTCGGCGAAGACGCTGCCGAAGACACTGCCGTCCGATCCTATGGTCTGGGCGAAAGCCTGGCTCGACGAGGCAGTTGCCAAGGCGGCGCAGCCCAATCCAAATTCAATGACAGCGATTACGGTCGGCGAAAATGGTCATCCGTCCGGACGAGTCGTATTGTGCAAGGACTTCGTCACCGATCCCGGCTATCTCGTTTTTTATACGAACTACAAATCGGACAAGGTGCGACATCTCACGGACAACAATCAGATCGCGCTTGTTTTTCATTGGGACATGGTCGGACGCCAGATACGCCTGGAGGGCGAAGCCGTGCGATCTCCTGCAGAAGAAAGTGACGCGTATTTCAAGACTCGAGACTGGGGTAGCCAGCTTGGCGCATGGGGTTCGGACCAAAGCGCACCACTTGAATCCCGGGCGGCACTTATTGCACAGGTAGGAAGGCGCGCAGTGAAACTCGGCGTTGGCGCCGCCAAGAATCTGAAATCGATAGCGGCTGCCGACCGCCCCATCATTCAGCGACCACGGCATTGGGGCGGTATTCGCGTCTGGCCGAGACGAGTTGAATTATGGATGGCAGGCACCGACCGAATTCACGATCGGGCTCGTTGGGATCGGTCCCTGGCTCGTAACGACGACGATTCGTTTACAGTTGGCGAGTGGACAGGCACCCGCTTACAACCCTGACTATCAGCTTGTTCAGAATCCTATCAGCAATTCTGCTCCTGCTTGGCTCTGCTGTGGCGAGCGCGCAAGTCACGCTCACGAAAGGCACGAACTTTTCCATTGATGTCGCGAAGGATGGGCAGCTCGCAATCGATCTGCTCGGCGAGATATGGGTCGTACCGCCTTCCGGCGGCGAGGCACAGGTAATTTCATCAGGAGTCTCGCCGGCGCGGTGGCCGCGTTGGTCGCCTGACTCGAGCGCCATCGTGTACCAGTCGCGAGCCGGCAATCAGGAGCAAATCTGGCTGTACCGATTCGAAGATGAGCTTGCGAAAAACATCAGCGATGGCGAGTTCTTCGACCGGCAACCTTCCTGGCATCCTGATGGCGAGCGAATCGTTTATGCGTCCGATCGCAGAGACACAGGCTTCGACCTTTGGGAGCTTGATGTCCCGACCGGACTGACCTGGCGAATCAGCGATCTTCCCGGCGACGAAACCGAGCCCGCGTGGTCGTCAGATGGAGAAGACCTTGCGTACATTCACCGTCGTAACGGCCAATGGTCATTAATGCTGCGTCGCCACGGACAGCCGGATCGGGTGCTCGAGACGTCACCCACACGGTTGTCATCGCCTTCGTGGCGGCCCGACGGGAGTCTGATCACACTGCTCCGCCATCGTGACAGTGGGCTGTCAATCGACATGGTCATTCTGTCCGACCCCATCCTCATCAGACCGCTGATCACCGGAGAAGACGTTTTCATTGCGCCGGTCACATGGCGTGACCGGCATCAGATGCTGTACGCGGCGAACGGGCTGATTCGTACACGTACGTTCAATTCCCGGACTTCGACAACTGTGCCGTTTCGCGCGACCGTGCAGCAAAGTGAAACCAGGCAACGCGCGGCTGCACCTCAGCGCGAGCTCGTTGCAATCGATGCGCCAGTCGGCCAACTCGTTATTCGCACATCACGTCTGTTCGATGGCCTCGGCGGCGGCTACAGGGAAGGTCTGGACATCGTCATCGAAGGCGCTCGAATAATGGCGGTGGAAGGGCGGCGTGACCGGCCCGGTGCCATCGTCGTTGACATGGGCGATCTGACCGCTTTGCCGGGTTACATTGATGGCCGCGCGTCGTTGCCGAAAGATGTGGACGAGTCGCTCGGGCCGGTTCTGTTGTCATTTGGCGTGACCACAATTGTCACCGAGAGTGCCCGGGCCGATGAATTGAACCGACGCTGGTCCGGCAAGGAAATGCCGGGACCACGCGTGTTGGGCGAAGGATGGCAACTCGACGTCGATTCGGTATCGACGTTGACGCTGGGTGCCGAGTCCCTGCGTACGTCACCGCGAGGAATTCGATACGAGGACGCCCGGCTCGGTGATACCGAGGCGCCAGCGACAATATTGTCCGGACTGGCCGACGCCCGGACTCGGGGATTAGCTGCGCTGTTCAGATCAAGGCAGGCCGAATTGCTGCGTGCTTACCCGATGGCCATTCGCAGATTCGCGGAAGCGCCGAAACTCGCAGCCCAATCCTCGTCACTGGTGCTCGGCAGCAAGCCAAACGGCTTGCCTCCGGGGATCGCACTGCATGCCGAGTTTCGAGCCCTGGCCGAGGCTGGCCTGAATCGCGAACACGTGCTGCGGACGGCTGGCATAAACGCAGCCAAAGCTCTCGGACTAGGCCTGCAGGCGGGCCGGATTGCCCCAGGCAGCAGCGCCGACCTTGTACTGGTCGACGGCGACCCTCTCGGAAACATTGACGACACTCTGAATATCGTTGCTGTCGTCCGAAACGGCCGCTTTTTCAGTACCGTCGGCTTGATTGAGAGGAATGAATGACCAATTTCCGTCGAATATTTTGACAGGTTCCCAGCAAACCCGGGCCGGACGGCACACTGGCGGGTGATTGAACATAAGACCAATCGATCAAGGGAGCCGAAAAATCAATCCGCATCTGGCTCCGAGTTGCTAAATACTTTATTTTCAATTAGTTGCGAAACGTTGTTTCAAATTCAGATTATGTGCGGCGCAACAGAATTGTCGGTTTTCTTTACAAATGACCTGCAGTCATCTTCGAGGCTAACCTATACCAAACGCTAAATACCTGATATCCCGATCATCCGGGACCAGTTGGCACAGCTCTTGCTTTGAATACTCTGCCCAAGCGAAGTGTAACTGCACTCGGCATCACAAACGGATACATACAGGATTTAGACGCCAGAAGAACAATAACTATAAAAACAATACGATCCAGATCCAATAATAATAATATCTCTTGTGTCCGGACGCCGAATTCGCAGTTACCTCTTTTGAAAAAAAGAGAAATTAGCCCCGCCGCTCACGCCGCGGGGCTTTTTATTGAACGGCACTAAGCCGCTATTATCCGGTCGGATACGAGTATTATGCGAGTCACGCCAAGCGTTGGAGGCTGCAATGAAAACAACACTTACTCTTGTCACATTCTCCGTTCTTCTTTCTGCCTGCGGACAACAGGCCAGCGACCCGGCACCCGAAACGAAACCACCGGTCGAACCCGTCGTATCTGTCTACGCTGCTGCGCTGGATAGTCCATCACGACCTGCGGCGGATCGGGAACGCGATGCCGGTCGCCATCCTGCAGAAGTTCTTGAATTTTTTGGTGTCGAACCCGGTGATACCGTCCTTGAGATGTTTGCGGGCGCTGGTTATTACACCGAGATGATCGCCAGCGTCGTCGGCGAAGATGGCAAAGTGGTCGCTCACTTGAATACACCGATGGTCAATTTTGGCGGAGATGAACTCAAGGCGCGCCACGCAGACAACCGCTTAGCGAATGCTGAAGTGCTGATGGCCGAAAACAACGAACTCATGTTGGACGGCGATCAATTCGACGCGATCACCATTGTGCTCAATTATCACGACCTTTATTGGGCGTCTGATGAGTATGGCTGGGCTGCGTTTGACGTTCCGAAGTTCCTTGCAGAAATATATAAGGGACTGAAACCTGGCGGCACGCTGGGCATCGTCGATCACTTCGCTACCGCCGGATCGCCACATGAAACTGGTTCAACACTGCATCGCATCGACCGCGCCATAGTCGTTTCTGAGCTCGAGGGCGCGGGGTTCGTGCTCGAAGGTGAAAGCGATGTGTTGCGCAACATGGACGATGACCACAGCAAGGGCGTATTCGATCCTGAGATACGCGGCAAAACGGACCGCTTCGTCCTGCGCTTCAAGAAGCCATAATGATGCGACGCGCTCTTTCGAATCGCGTGCATCGCAGCTTCTGGTCTGCCGCTCTATTGGTGTTGGCCGCATGTAGTCAGGAACGCGCCAGTTTTGAGGAAGCGACAATTGCTGACCTTCACGATCGAATGCAGCGCCGCGAAATGACGTCGGAGCAGCTCGTCAGTTGGTACCTCGAGCGAATTGAGACTGTCGACCGTGACGGGCCTCATCTCAATGCCATTATTGAAACGAATCCCGACGCCCTGCTCACAGCGAGGGCGCTCGACGAGGAGTGGCAACGATCAGGGCCACGCAGCCCGCTGCACGGTATTCCCGTGGTCCTGAAGGCCAACATCGATACCGCGGATAGCATGGGTACAACGGCGGGATCTCTGGCACTGAAGAATCACCGGCCCGCAAGCGATGCGTTTCTTGTCAGCCGATTGCGCGATGCTGGTGCCATCATTCTCGCCAAGGCAAACCTGAGCGAGTGGGCCAACTTCCGGTCGATACGCTCGTCCAGCGGCTGGAGCAGTATCGGCGGCCAGACCAGAAATCCTTACGACACCGCCAGAAACCCGTGTGGCTCGTCCAGTGGCTCGGCAGTCGCGGTTGCGGCCAATCTGACGATGGTTTCGGTAGGTACCGAAACGGATGGATCCGTTGTCTGTCCGTCCGGAATAAATGGCGTGGTCGGCATCAAACCAACGCTTGGACTGATTAGTCGCAGCGGCATCATTCCGATCGCTCATAGCCAGGATACAGCTGGCCCGATGGCGCGATCGGTGCGTGATGCGGCAATTCTCCTGGACGCGATGACCGGAGTCGACAGCGACGACCCTGCGTCTGCTGCTTATCGGGACGAGCCCGCGAACTTCACTGCGAACCTGGCGGCTGACGGACTGACCGGAAAGCGCATTGGCGTGATTCGATCCTACTACGGAGCAGGTAGTGACCCTGAGGTCGAGAGAATCTTCGAATCGAGTATTGAGTCGCTGCGCTCCGCTGGCGCGGAGATCGTCGACCCGATAGAGATCGAAACCGACGGCATGGGCGACAGCGAATACACCGTACTGCTGTACGAGTTCAAAACCGACCTCAATGATTATCTGTCTCAATCCGGCGCGCCGTTGCGTTCGCTCAAGGAGATAATCGAATTCAATGACGCTAACAGTGCTTCTGTCATGCCCTTTTTTGGGCAGGACATCTTGCTCGAGTCGGAAGGTAAGGGGCCATTGACCGACAGTGAATATCTCGAGGCGCTCGAGGCAAGCGGGCACATCGCCAGAGCAGGCATCGATGGCGCCATAGCGGAACACAAGCTCGATGCTTTGGTTGCTCCGACGAATAGTCCGGCCTGGTTGACAGACCATATCAATGGTGACAGTTACGGCGGCGTTGGCAGTTCATCGCTCGCGGCGATTTCGGGTTATCCGAGCATCACGGTCCCGATGGGGTTCGTCAGCAATCTTCCGATCGGTCTGTCATTCATCGGTGCCGCCAACCACGACAAACAATTGATTGAGCTCGCCTACGCGTTTGAACAAGCTAGTAGCATCAGGCGACCGCCTGAATTTTGACGAACATCACAATTTGCACACTGCGCGTTGAATCGAGCTCGGATTTGCGAACTGGTGTGCGTCGGCAGTAATCGAACAGTGTCTTAATAGCCGACATGTTCAAGGCCGTTCGCATAGCTATCTTGCTGATTATCCTGTTTTTCGTGGCGGTCAACACGTGGCTGACCGAATCACGAAGCACGGACTGGCGAAACAGCCTGTGGGTAAAGGTCTACCCGATTAATGCCGATGGCAGTGATGCCAGCGACGAATACATGGCAAGTCTGGAAACGGACGATTTCGCGCCGATCGAGGCGTTCATAGCCCGCGAAACTGATCGCTATGGCCTGTCGCTAGATCGTCCATTGCGCATGGAACTTGGTCGGCCCATCAACGATCAGCCGCCAGTAATCGAGTCCGGAGCCGGAGTATTCGGCGTCATGTTGTGGTCACTCAAGTTGCGTTGGTGGGCATCGAATACGGCAGGTGAGCAGGACAGGATCGACCCGGATGTGCGTATCTTCGTTCGTTACCATCGGCCGGATGGCGCGTTCAATCTCGAGAATTCTGTAGGGCTGCAGAAAGGCATGGTCGGCATCGTCAACGCCCGGGCAGGTCGCCGCCAGCAAGGAAGCAACAACGTCATCATAGCGCATGAGTTCTTGCACACACTCGGTGCGACCGACAAGTACGACCTGGCCACTGGCTATCCCTTTGTGCCCGAAGGATTGGCTGAGCCCGACAGAAAACCGATCTTCCCGCAACGCTACGCCGAAATTATGGGCGGACGAATCGCCCTTGCCGGGGACGATGCGATTGTCCCAAAAAGCCTCCAATACGCTGTCATTGGGCCACTGACAGCGAGCGAAATTCGTCTTACAGAGTGAGCTAAGCTACTCTCCGCGGCATGCCCGCCGAATATCACACACTCCTGACGGTCGAGAATATTCGAGTCCGCGTACCGGGCAGGCTGCTCGTTGATGAACTCGACCTGTCTTTGCGAAGCGGAGAATTCGTGGCCGTCCTCGGCCAGAACGGAGCCGGAAAAACCCTGACGATGATGACACTTGCCGGACTGCGGCTGCCCGAAGCCGGGCGCGTATTGCTGCAAGGCGTGGATATCATTCAAAGTCGGCGACAGCAGACCGCGCGGCGTCTTGCGCTGCTTCCTCAGGTCGTCGACGACATCTTTCCAGCGACAGTAATCGATACGGCCCTGATCGGCCGACACCCGCACATTGGCCGCTTCCGATGGGAATCAGGAGAAGATCACGCAATTGCCAACGATGCGCTCCGAATCATGGGTCTCGAGGAGTTGTCGACACGCGACGTCCTGACTCTGTCTGGCGGCGAACGGCGCCGCCTTGCCATATCCCAGATATTGACGCAGGCGCCTGACGTATATCTTCTGGATGAACCAACTAATCACCTCGATCCGCAGCACCAGCTTGATGCATTGCGAGTGTTTCGACGCGCAGTCGACGCCGGTGCTGGTGTCATTGCCAGCGTGCATGACGTGAACCTGGCCGTCCGGTTTGCGGATCGTTGCCTGCTGCTTTTCGGCGACGGAAGATGGGAACTCGGCAAGAGCGAAGACGTTTTGACCGAGTCCAGGCTCAGTGAGTTGTTCGCCACGCAGATGGAGGCCGTAAGCTGGCGTTCACACAATCTGTTCGTTGCAACGTCAGGCCACCCAACCCTTTAGCTGACCGAGATAATCATTGTGCAGCGCCGCGTTCGTGGCGAGCACAGAGCGGGTCTCAAGGCCGATTGGTTTGCCGTTAAGGTCTGTAACCGCGCCACCTGCCTCCACAACAATGATCGACAATGCTGCAATATCAAGAATATTGACGTCTGACTCGATCACTGCTTCGATCTTGCCCGACGCGAGTAAATGGTAATGATAAAAATCGCCGTAACCACGAATTCGGTCGGCACGAGCGACGATCTCACCGAGTTTGTTCCACCCTTCCCCCAATGCCAACGATTTTAGATTGCCTGTCGATACTGCCGCCCTGTCGGGATTATCGATTGTGCTGACGGCAAGCCGTTGACCATTTAGCCAGGCGCCCTTTCCTTTCTCAGCCCAAGCCAGTTCATTCATCATCGTTCCGCTTGAGACGCCGAGAATGATCTGGCCACGATGCAGCAGCGCAATTTGCGTCGAGAAGAACGGGTACTGTCGAACAAAACCTTTGGTGCCATCAATTGGGTCAACCAGCCACAAATGATCCGCGTCATCGCGTGTACGACCTGTTTCCTCCCCGTAGAAACCGTGCTTCGGAAAGCGCTCGAGGATTATCTCGCGAATTTTCTGCTCGCACTCGACGTCCGCCTGCGTGACCGGTGTCAGGTCCTCTTTCGTCGTTACAGTGAAGTTGCCAGCGTAGTAGCTACGGCTAATTTCGGCAGCAGCCTTTGCTGCCTGCAGCGCCGTCCGCAAATGATCAGACGATTTTTTCTCGTCGTACGTGTCCACTCTGATCCTTGTCGATCGATGCCAGCAATCGGCGCAACTATGGGCGTTCATTGCCAAAGACACAAGCGGCAGCACAGCGCTTGACAGCGCCCGGTCGTCTCCCTATCGTAAGTCGCTCACTTGGTGAACCCGATCTGGCAAGATCGGGTGAACGGGAAGTCGGTGGGGTCTGAATCTTCACACCCAATCCGGCGCTGCCCCCGCAACGGTGATCGAGTTAACCCGTAGCCCCCGGTTCGGTGCAATCGAATCGGAGCCACTGCGAACAGGTAGGAATAAAGTTCGTGGGAAGGCGCTACGGCCAGGATCAGCATCCGCTCGTAAGCCCGGAGACCGGCCTTGTGTACCCATGAACGGCGCGGCGGGCGCAGGTTCGGGCGTGCACCGAAAGCCGTCCATCCAATCTCTCCGCACCGTGATTTTCGCGTATTACATAGCGTGCGGGCGGCACGCACTGGAGAGAAGAAATGAAGAGTCATCGGATTGCGACTACGGCCGCGATAGTGTCGTTGTTTATCATCAGCGCTGAGGCTGCAGCCGACTCTGCACCGGGCGAGACGATAATCGTCACGGCAACCCGCACAGAAATTCCACTGAGCGACGCGACCGTTCCAGTCACGGTGATTACGCGTAAAGATATCGAGTTGTCACTCGCAACCGATCTCGCCGAACTCTTGCGATTCGAAGCGGGCATCGATATCGGACGCAACGGCGGACCCGGTCAGTCGACCTCGATATTTCTCCGTGGTACAGAGAGTAACCACACTCTTGTGCTGATCGACGGTGTTCGTATGAATCCCGGCACGCTGGGCGGTGCGGCAATTCAACACATCGCACCTGAGATCATCGAACGGATCGAAATCGTCAAGGGCGCACGCTCGGCCTTATTCGGTACCGATGCGATCGGCGGTGTCATAAACATCATCACTCGACGTGCGAATGACGCTTACCTTGAAAGCGGCATCGGTACAGGAAGCTTCGATTCGCGTTCGGGCTATCTGTCCGGCGGCAATCACAGTGCGAACGGCGAATTTGGCATCACACTGAACTGGCAATCGACCGACGGCTATGCACCAAGAGTTGATTCTGACATCGAGCGAGGCTACGACAACCTTTCGGCGAATTTGTATGCATCCCGCCACTTCGGCAACAGCGAAGTCAGTCTGCATCACTGGCAGACCGAGGGAACGGTCGAGTATCTCGATTTTTTCCTTAGCCCTGTCGACCAGGACTTCGAGAATACGACGACCGCGGTAGAATTGAACACGAAGTTCGCGGATCGTGGCACAAGCAAACTCATCGTGTCGTTCATGCAGGACGACATCTCACAAAACCAGGCCGACGATTTCGTACAGTCAGACCGCATCAGCTTTGATTGGCAATACAGTCACGCATTGGCAAGTCACACTGTGACAGGCGGGCTTTTCGCGATCGAAGAGAACGCAGCGTCGCTGTCGTACGGCTCGGGTTTTGACGAAGATACAGCTGTCCGGGCGGCATTCCTGCAGGATCAGTGGTCACATGACCGACACAGAACATTTGTCGCAATTCGCCTCACCGATCATGAGGCCTTTGGCAATCACACGACCTGGAACGCTGAGTATGCATTTGAGTTGAACGACGCCTGGACTTTGAACGCCGGCCTTGGCCATGCATTTCGAGCACCGGATGCCACGGACAGATTTGGTTTCGGCGGTAATCCGAACCTTAATCCCGAGGTGGTGGATGAGGCTCAATTAGGGCTTCGGTACGTGCCCGGTACCGGTCACAGCATCGACATCGAGTTTTACAGCAAGGATATTGATGATCTGATCGAATTCGACCTGCAAGCTTTCGAACTCAAGAACGTCGTGACCGCTGAAATACGTGGCGCGCAATTCGGTTATGAATATCGCGGCGACCGGTTCGTGGTTCGGGCCGAGCTGGCAAAACAGAGTGCGGATAACGCAACTACCGGCGAACGGCTCTTGCGTCGTGCCGAGGAAACCGCAACGCTCTCTTACACCCAGGACATCGGCACACATCGTGTTGGTATAACTGTCATTGCCAGCGGCGATCGTGAGGACTTCGGCGGCATCGAACTGGATGGCTATGTCCTCGCCAATCTGACCGGACAGATCAAGTTGAACGATGCCTGGGCATTACACGCGCGTGTCGAAAACCTGCTCGACACACAGTACGAAACTGCCGCGGGTTTCCGTATGCAGGAACGCGGCGGCTTTCTCGAGCTAAAATACCGCTGGAACTAGGTGGCAGCGAAGTATGGGCAAGCGACTGAGCAAGATTTACACACGAACCGGTGACGATGGCACGACAGGTCTCGGTGACGGCACGCGTGTCGCCAAGGACAGCCTGCGCGTCGATGCGTTTGGAACGGTGGACGAGGCCAACAGCGCTATCGGCGTTGTACTCGCCAGCAAATCTATCCCGCAAGATATCCGCAATATCCTCATCGAAGTCCAGCATGACCTGTTTGAACTCGGTGGCGAACTCTGTATTCCGGGCCACGGTGCAATTACTGACGACTTCATTGCCCGGCTGGAGGCTGAACTTGATGCTCTCAACAAAGACCTGCCAGCTCTCAAGGAATTCATTCTGCCCGGAGGTGGCGGGGCCGCCGCCACATGTCACCTGGCGCGCACGATCGTGCGTCGCGCCGAGCGCATCACAACGAGGCTGGCGGGCGTCGAGTCTGTACGCCCGCAAGCCCTGAGGTACCTGAACCGTCTCTCCGACCTGCTGTTCGTCGTTGCACGTGTACTGGCTCGCGTGGAGAACGGCGAAGAAGTCCTCTGGAACCGCGCACGTTGATCGGCAAGACCTGTGGGCGGGATGTTTGTCGACTGAAGTAAAGCGCAGCGCAGCGAGCCATGAAGGAGACAAATATCCCGTTCGCAGGTTGTGCGACGCAAATCCCCCCGCTGGCTCTATAAGCTTTTGCGCATCAAAGTCGCATCTCCCGGACACAGACTCGAGAATTCATCTGTTCGCCGAATCGATTCCGGCGCGCTGCTTCGATCCATGACAACGTAACCGAGATTCGCGAAAAACGAGTCTGCGTCAATTGTCAAAAGCCACATTTCCGTGACGCCCAGTTGGGCGGCCCTCGATTCGAGTGCGGCTACCAGCAGTGCTCCGACGCCTCCTCTGCGCACTGATGGATCGACGACCAGTGAGCGCAGCAACCCGATATTGCCAAACGTCTCCAGGCCGATCACGCCGACAGGCGACTCACCTGCCAACGCGAGCAGAAAATTCTGCATGTGATCGACTGTCAGGTCCTCGATCGGCAATCCTGCGCCGGACAACCACGACCGCGCCATGATCAGATCGGATGCCGTAGCCTGTCGAGTACTTAAGTTGTTCATTGTGTCTCACCAGATGCCAGTAATCGTCGCTTGCGTGCTTCCTGCATCGCAGCACAAACAACCTCTCCCGCCGCAGCCAAACGTGGGGTGGCTCGCCCAATCGAATCGGCCGGCATCAGAAAATGATTCTGATAGCGATTTGCCGCGATGTGCGGCCACCGCTGCCATTCCGCGAACGCGTCCTCACCTGCATCAGAGCTTGCAAGCATGAGCTCAGGATCGCGCTCAACGACCGCCTCCACGTCGATGGTTGGTGCGAGATCGTTTAGGTCCGCAAACACATTGCTGCCGCCACATAGGTCAATCAGCTCACTTACGTAATGCTCGCCATTTACAGTAAAAAGAGGCCTGCGGGATACCTGATAGAAGACGCGCACATCGTCGAGATCAGCGAAACTCTCTCTGATCGACTGCAGGTTTTCCGCAAATGAATTTGCCACTCGTCTCGCACTGTCATCGTAGCCTGTCAGTTCACCGACGCGGCGCAGTGCGCTCGCGACATCGCCAAGACTACGGGTTCGAATGACCTCGACGTTGTAGCCGACACTTCGCAATTCATCGACGACATGTGCCGGTGTGCCGCTTTGCCAGACGAGCAACAGGTCGGGTTGCAGCACGGCCAGTTGCTCCTGATCGACGACAAACGCGTCGCCGATGATCGGCAACTCGAGCGCTGCTGGCGGATAATCGGAATAGGCACTGACACCAACAAGCGTGTCGCCTGCGCCAGCAGCATAAACGAGTTCAGTCAGATTAGGCGCAAGCGTTACCAGACGCGTATAAGTGATCGTTTGGGGAACCGGTTCCGGCGCCTCTGAACACCCGAAGAGGCCGGACAACGCTATCGGAATCAGGACGGCAAGGCACGCCCTCACTGAGTCCAGCCATACAGAGTCATCGCAGCAATGACGACGGCCCAGATCAAAAGCAAACGAAACACGAGTCGGTTTGCCGCTGTCGCTCCACGCACACCACGTGACACCAGGTCCTCGTCTGCATCGTCGCCAAGCGCAAGCGCGCTGACACCAACCCTCGCGAGCAGGTGCTCGTTGTATTCGGACTGTGAATCGGTTTTCTGCTCGGTTGGCGCGCGCCACGCACCCAACGCCGGATCGAAATTCCCTGCCGTTGCGTACCCGATTGCGGTCAGTCTGGCCGGGACCCACGCCAACCAGCCATGCAACATCACCGCTGCGTCACGTAAACGCTCGGAGATCCCACTCGACTCTTGTTCGCGAGCTGCAGCGAATACTGCCCGGCGCCGTATCAGGTCGGTAACGCGATATGCCCATGCACCGAGCGGGCCGAGCAATACGAACCAGAATATGACGGCAAACAAGCGGTTGTTGGCCTGAACACAAACGGCTTCTTCAACTTTGTGGATTCGCTCGAGCACATCCTCCGGCACTTCACTCTCGATGATGGCCTTGGCCATTTGCCGAGTACGATCTTCGTCACCTTCTTCGATGGCCCTGCAATACTCATCGACGTCTTCGCCAATATCCTGGGGACCAAGCGAGAAGAACAAAACGGTGATTGCGAGCAGCAAATACGGAAATCCAAGTAGTGAGTCGCGGAGACTGAACGTGACTGCGAACACCGGCAATACAAGCAGTACTGCAATTAGAATGACGGGAATCAGCGCCGGCCAGTTCGCGAGTCGTTCTGCCAGGCGAAAACCTGCGTCGATAATCCGGTCCAGCCAGCGCAACCGGCGCAAATGAAACAGCTGGGTTGCAAGCCGTTCGATGACAAGTCCAATTAAAAGGGCTATCAGATGCATTGTTCCTTAACTCGTTCCTTCCTGCCGCCCGATACTAACCGATCCATGGCTAATTCTGGCTAAGCCCATCATACAATCGAAGCCAGTCGAAAGCAGGACCTGGATCCGTCTTTCTGCCCGGTGAAATATCTGAATGCGCAGCTACTTCCCGGGCGGACAGCGCCGGATACGCCGCGACAAGAGCACCGGTCACCGCGATCAGCACCGCGTATTGACTGTCCGTATACGGCGTCTCGTCATCGCCCTCGAGTTCAATACCGATCGAGAAATCATTACAACACGTGCGACCGCGAAAACTCGACTCACCAGCATGCCAGGCGCGGCGACTAAACGGAACGAACTGAACCAGTTCACCGTCCCGGCGTATCAGCAGGTGCGTCGAAACCTCAAGGCCACGGATCTCGGCAAAGTACGGATGAGCATCCCAATCGAGAGAATTCGTAAACAGTTGCTCGATCGCAGGGCCGCCGAATTCTCCAGGTGGAAGGCTGATGCCATGCACGATCACTGACTCCGGTACTGCGCCATCTGGCCGTTCGTCGTTATTCGGGCTGATGCACTGCCGCGCCGGCTCGATCAAGCCACTGTCGGTATCGACGCCAAACGAATTTCCCATCGATAGTTGCCCCAATTGTCCGGAACGACGATAGTCAGGGTTATGGCCGTTGACTGTCAACGACCTCCTGACAATCGATCTGGAATCATGTCCCTGAGCCGATTATTTATCAGCACTGATATTCAGCCTGGACAGGAACTGAATCTGGATGAGGATCAGGCCCACTATATTGGCCGGGTCCTTCGGCTGCGTGCCGGCGATCAGCTGACCGTGTTCAACGGGCAGGGTGGCGAATTCAGCGCAACGGCGCAGAGCGTCAGGAAGAATGTAGCCGTTCTTCTTATTGGCAAGCAGTCTGATTCGAATACGGAGTCGCCGCTCAAAGTCCATCTCGTGCAGAGCATCTCACGCGGTGAACGAATGGATTTTGTGATGCAAAAAGCCACTGAGCTGGGCGTGAAGCGCATTTCTCCGGTGGTAAGCGAGTACGGCGTCGTCAAACTCAACACGAAACGTGCGGCAAAGCGCCGCGATCACTGGCAGAGCGTTGCAGAAAGTGCTTGTGAACAATCTGGCCGCACGCGACCGCCCTTGATCGATCCACCGATGGACCTCAATGCCTGGTTCGGCACCAGGACAAAAGAGACCGATACGGATCTGTTGTTCCGGCCCGGTGCAGCAACTGCGCTGGTAGCCGTGCCAACACCTGTAAGCAAAGTGTGTCTCCTGATCGGACCCGAGGGTGGATTCAGTGACTCCGAGTATGACGATGCGGAACTTGCCGGTTTCAGTGCCGTGTCACTCGGCCCGCGAATCTTGCGCACTGAAACCGCTGCAATAGCAGCGATTTCAATTCTCCAGTCACAGTGGGGCGATCTAGGCCTGAATTGACTCGCGGGCGAGCATCGCTTCGAGTTTCTCGAGGTCGGGTATGAGCGGAAACTCGTTGATCATCTTCACCCGGCAGACGACCGGAGCCTCGTCCGGCCAGCCTTCAGTCGTATGCAGTTTAAGGACATCCCTGTTGACTCGCACGAGTTGTGGGAAGCCTTGTGTCAGAACGCCGAAGTAGCCGGTTTTGAGTTGCCCGGTGCTCGCATAGAACACGACGATTCGCGTTCGCCCGGTCGCCGCCGGCACCTCTTTACCGAGCGCGCCCTCGAATGACATGACCGGCAATTGGCGACCGTTCCAGTTGACGGTGCCTAGCATCCAGTTGTGTGCGCCGGCTTCATGATCGGGCTTGGAAAACCTCACGACCTCGGCCACACAAGCGCGCGGCACAATCAGGCGATCTTCTGCTAACGGTACGAGCAGGCTATATAGTTCGTCAACTTCTGCGCTCACGTCAGCGTGATTCCTTTTTCTTCGAGTAGGCGACCGATTGCGTCGAGCAAAGCGGAGTCCCGATATGGTTTACCTAGATAGTCATTTACACCAAGCTCGATTGCACGCGCACGGTGTTTGTCGCCAACGCGCGAAGTCACCATGATGATCGGCACATCGGATACGCGATCGTCATTGCGCACATGCGATGCGAATTCGTAACCATCCATTCGCGGCATCTCGATATCGAGCAGAATTATGTCAGGCTTGCGCTCGGCCATAACGCTGATTGCGTCGAGCCCGTCTTTAGCAGTTACGACACGCAGTCCATTGCGCTGCAAGAAACGTTCCGTAACACGCCGCACCGTTATCGAGTCGTCGACAACCAAGGCGAGTGGACGATCGTCCACCGGGGTCGGCGCGGCCTTCTTGAGTTCGACAACAGGCGCCCCGGTTCGTACCAATGCGGCAATATCCAGAATCAGGACGATGCGACCGTCGCCGAGAATGGTCGCGCCCGATATGCCACGAATACTCGCAAGTTGCGGCCCGATCGACTTGACGACGATTTCGCGGCTGGAAATCATTTCGTCAGTCAGCAGTGCGGCCGAGAATTCTCCGGCCCTGACAAGAATGACGGGAATGAATGGCTCGTCCTTCGGCAGTTTTGCTGCCTGACCACCCAGATACATGCCGAGGTGGCGGAATTTGTAAGTCTCTTCGCCATATTGGTAGCTCGGCTCGCTCTGGCTGAGCAGATTCTCCAGCTCGCCGCGCGGAATTCGCGCAACGCCTTCAACCGAAGGTAGTGGCAGTGCGTACACTTCTTCGCCGGTGCGTACGATCAGTGCTTGAGTAATCGCAAGTGTGAACGGCAGACGTACAGTGAAATTTGAACCCTGACCAGTCACTGAGGATATGCGCAATGAGCCACCCAGTTTCTTCACCTCATTGGCGACGACGTCCATGCCAACGCCACGGCCCGCGGATTGCGTGACCTTGCCCGCTGTCGTAAATCCCGGCGTCAAAATCAGTTCCATGATTTCTTCGTCGGTGACCTTGCTGTCGGGCTTCAGCATGTCAAGCTCGTAAGCTTTGCGACGAATCGCGTCAACGTCCAAACCCTTGCCGTCGTCCGAAACGTCGATGACCATCTCCGTCCCTTCGCGATGCAGCCGAATCGTAATTCGTCCGGTTGCTGGCTTGTTCGCCTCCTGGCGTTCGTCTGACGACTCAATGCCATGTACCACCGCATTTCTGAGCATGTGCTCGAATGGCGGCAACATCTTGTCAAGTACCTGACGATCAAGTTCGCCTGATGCACCCTCAACAGCCAGTTCGGCGCGCTTGTCCGCTTCTTTGGCAATCTGCCGTACAAGCCGGGTCAGGCGCGGAACATGACGTTCGAAGGGAACCATGCGCGTGCGCATAAGTCCGTCCTGCAGCTCGGCTGTGACGCGAGACTGCTGCACCAGTAAGCTCTCTGCTTCGGTTGTCAATGACTGCAGCAGATCTTTGAGGCTGCTCAAGTCGTTGGCGGACTCGGCCAGCGCCCGCGAGAGCTGCTGAATATTCGAGTAACGATCGAGCTCTAATGGATCGAAATCGCGCGCAACCAGCGTGTCCTGATGACCGTGCATGATCTGCGCTTCGGTCTCGATCTCGAGTTTGCGTAACTGCTCGCGCAGTCGGCTTACCGTTTGTTCGAGCTCCTCAACATGGAACTCGATCAAGCTGACCTGCTGAGTAAGCCGCGAATGATAAATGCTGATCTCGCCGGCCGCATTGAGTAAGTCCTCAAGTAGTTCGGCGTCGATGCGGGCGAACTCCTGCCGTTGCTCCTGGCGTATGCCCTGGACAGCTGCAGGTTGTTGCGGCTCCGCCTCCGGCGGCGTTTCCTCTTTGGGCCCTGCTCTGGCTTTGACCCGTACCCTCTTCTTCGGCTCCGGTTCCGGCTCAGACTTGGTCTCAATTCCAGGCTCTGGTTCGCGTTCTGGACTAACAACCGGCGGAACAATCTCATCCGCTGCCGGCGGCTTGCCGATTTCTGCCAGTTCATCAGCCAACGGCGTGTCCACGATGACCATGCTGACGGTGTCTTCAGGTTCGATCGTGAACTCAGCAGGTTCGGCAGCTTCGACATCTTTGTCCGGCGGTGCCATCTCGACTTCAGAGTCATCCGCAACCTCAAAACCTGCATTCGCTTGCTGAATCCGCTTCTCGAGCTCACTCGCAGGCGCCACCGCTTTGCCCGCAATTACGGCATCACGCATGCGGTGCAATTCATCGAGGCTTTGCTGCAGCAACTCATCCACAGCAGTTGTCGACTTGACACGTCCACCGTCGAGTGAAATCAACAGTGTCTCGAGTTCATGGCTCAGGTCGCCCATGGCCGCGATACCAGCCATGCGTGCGCCACCCTTCAACGTGTGCAGATGCCGCTTGAGCTCCTCCATTGACTGCTTGGAGGCCTTGTTCCTGCTCCAGTCGAGCAACGCCTTGTCGGCAGACTCAAGCAATTCAGCAGACTCTTCAGTGAAGATCGCCGCGATTTCGGCATCGTACTCAGGCTCGTCGACCGCGGCCTCGACGACTGGCTCGGGCGCCTCTTTGGCTGCCGGCTCCTCTATCTCGTCCTGAACAATCGTGTGCTCAGGCTGCACGGCATTAGCCAGCTTGGTTACGTGTTCGATCAGTGCCCTATAATCTGCCCGCGTACGCTCTGGTTGATTTATGTCGCTGACAATAGTCGCAATAGCCCTTGACGCTGCGCGTAAGCCATCAAGCCCGGACTGCTCGAATCCGATCTTGTAGTCATAAACGCGCCGCACAAACCGATTCAGTGCCTCCGCTACCGCAACTCCGCGCTCGACATTGGCCATATTGGCGCTGCCATGCAGCGTATGGCAGGCACGGTGCAGTTTATCGGTGACATCGAATGGCGGTTGATGGCCTTCGCAGGCATCCAGATAGTCAGTAATGACGGCTAAATGGCCTGTCGTTTCCTTCGAAAATATGTCGAGCAACACCGGGTCCATCTCGAAGCCTGGTTCGGCGTCCTCGGTTGTCGCCAGTTCCGGTTTCGCAATCGTCAATACCGCCGCGTTCGGATCGCCCTCCGTAAACGCGTTGGCACGCGCCATGATGAGGCTGATATCTGCCGTCGGATCAGTACCAACCTCAAGTTGTTCGATGAGTTGAGGAACAGCATCGGCCGCCGCCATAATGAAATCGACCATCGGTGGCGTGCGAACGAGCGTCCGGTTGATCAGGCGATTCAACAGGTTCTCGATGCTCCAGCTGTATTCGCCGATACGTTCGGCACCGACCATTCGACCGCTGCCCTTTAGAGTATGGAATGAGCGCCTGACGGTTATCAGTGTCTCCATGTCGTCCGGCGCCTCTTGCCAGGCAGGCAGTTTGCGCTTGATCGATGCGACTTCCTCCTTCGCCTCCTCGATGAATAACTCGAGCAACTCCGGGTCGAGGTGTTCGGCATCGGGCGCGATAACCGGCAGCGGCATGACCTCGGTCGCCTGCATTGTCTCTTGCTCAGCATCGGCCATTTCAGCTGCCTGTGCAGCAATCTCGGCAGAGTCGATTTTCATCGTTTGCGCGAGTTGCGGCTCGGCTTTGGCTTCTTGCGAAAGTCGATGCTCAACGTCACGCAGTACGGCCAGGCAGGCCTCAGCGTTGTCGAGCATGTACCACGGCTCGCTTCGCCCAGCCTTGACCGTTTCCATGTAGTACTCGATGCTGACAATCGAATCGGCCAGACGATCAGTCTCTTTTTGAGACAGTCGCGCTACGCCGTCGCCGGCCAACGTCAATATAATGAGGTGCCCGACACGATCAACGACTTCCATCGCCCGCACCTTATTCAACATCATCAGCCCTGCCTTGATGCCGCGGACAAGTGACGGCACGCTATCGAGACCTTGCGACGGGACTTGTGACGCGAGGCTTTGACCAACCGTTTCCTTGATTCGCGCCAGGTTGATAATGCATTCGCGCATAACCGATTCAGCAACCTGTTGATAGTCGGCGGCCTCCTGTGGCGGCAGGTCGAGTCCTGACTCCGGCGAATCGTCTTCGGTTGGTACAATGAGTCGCAAAAGCTGTTGGTCAAGGCGGTCCTCGACGCGCAAGAGAGTCGACGCGATATCAAGAATGACCTGATCTGAGGCGACCCCGCCACGCTCGACAACCGATTTGAGTCGATCGATTTCGCCGTCAATATCGCCGCGCAATTCGCCCAGACCAAGTACACCCAGTGTGTCGCTGATCTTCTTCAACAGCTCCAGTTGCGGAACAAGCTCCGAGGACTTGTTCATGCCTGTACGAACAAAGATGTCCAGCACATCCTTGACCCGGCCAAGATCCTCCTTGATCGCCGCGGCAACGGTCTTCATCAGCTTGATGCTTGGCGCAGATAACGCTTCGCGCGCGTGCTCGACCTGCTCATCGCCTGGCAGGAGCTCGGAGAGATTAAACGCTGCCCGAATCTCACTAATACGCTCACCAGCCGTGCTCGACCTTGCTACGTAATAGAGAAGGTTGTTGAGCAAGTCATCGATTGGGTGACTGTCGAATGCCCCGATGCCCTCGTCGATGATTCGCTTGATCTGCCGGTCGGTCTGACCCAGCAGCCTCTTCAGCGCAACCGATGTCTCAAGACCACCGTTTTGCAGTGATTCAAGCACTGCACTGACGACCCACCACAATTGATACATATCGTCGCGAGTTGCAGCTTGTTCGAGTTTCCGGGTTACGCCCGCCAGTGTTTCGAGGTGACGTTTCGTATTGCCGCCCTTGATCCAACCCAGGAGCGCAAGTTGAAACCTCGGTCTCAGGCGTGTCGCTACAGCGACCGGATCTTCGCCAGAGCCCTCACGTTTTCCGGTTTTCTTTGTCGCCTGGCTGGGCGACAAATTCAGGAGCAGAAGCGTGCCCTCGGACAGGAGCGGTTCACCACGGGACGCACGCAGATCATTGAGCATCGGCAGCAGAACCAGCGCAATGTCACGACCGCCGCCGAGCAGTCGTTCGATGTAGACTGGCAATTGCACCATCGCACGGGTCAAGGCGTCGAGACCGTCTTCGCGACCCTTGCCAGCGCGTAGCGCGGCCAGATACTTGCAGCCGAGTTCCATTTCCTCGGCAAGCAGCGCAGCACCATACGTCTCCGTAATTTGCAACGCTCCGCGCGCCTGATGCAGCAATTCTCCGGCGCGAACGAGGGCAGCAGAGCCGCCACGACCATCGACACAATCCTCCAGCGCCAGGTGCGCATTGCGGATCGTCTCCATGAGCTCACCGCTGACGATCGCGAGTGCGCTCCCGGTGGCGCCGCCCTCATCGTCGATGAGTTTCTCCTGTATGCCGGTATCGCCTGTCATACTGCTGGAGTACTAACCTGCCTTTGCTTGCCCGCCAGTCTTGCTGGCGATGGCACTTGATGAAGTACTCGACAATGCGCTCGCCTGCAATGCCTCGTTCGGTAGCGTGAATCCTGCAACGGTTTTTCTGAGCTGTGATGCGAGTTCGGACAGTTTAGCGATAGCCGCTGCAGTCGCCGTCGTTGCTTTGCCTGTCTGTTCACTGATCTCGCGCAAGCGTGTCGTTCGTCGCGTTACGTCTGCTGCTGATCCGGCCTGTTGTCGGGCAGAGCTGGAAATATTCTGCACAAGGCTCGCGATCTGATTCGATACCTGCTCGATCTCGTCAAGAGCTGCGCCAGCATTTTCGGCCAGCAGCGCACCGCCAACAACGTCAGTCGTGCTGCGTTCCATCGAAACGACTGCCTCGTTGGTATCGGCCTGAATCGTCCGCACAAGAACCTCGATCTGCTTGGTCGCATTTGTCGAACGCTCTGCAAGGCGTTGCACCTCATCCGCGACAACAGCAAAACCACGACCGGCTTCACCGGCCATCGACGCCTGAATGGACGCGTTTAGCGCGAGGATGTTTGTTTGCTCGGCGATGTCATTGATCAGTTCGACGATGTTGCCGATTTCCTGCGAACTTTCGCCGAGTCGCTTGATGCGCTTCGCCGTTTCCTGGATCGTTTCTCGAATGGCATTCATGCCATCGATCGTACGACGCACGGCTTCACCGCCTTTGTGAGCAACCTCGACCGAATGGCGCGCAACATCCGAAGAGCGTTCCGCGTCGCCCGATACTTCTTCAATCGATGCGGCCATGGAGACAATTGACTCGGTGGCAGCATTAATTTCGCGGCCCTGGTTGTCGGCAGCTTTGGCCATGTGCCCAGCGGTACTTTCAGTCTGTTTCGCTGCTGAGTCGACCATGATTGCGGTCTCGTTGACCGTCGCAACGAGCTTCCTGAGCTCCTCGATCGCGTAGTTGAATGAATCAGCGATCGTCCCGGTGATGTCCTCGGTCACAGTAGCTTCGACGGTCAGATCACCGTCGGCAAGACTACCCATCTCATCAAGAAGTCGCAGAATAGCCTGCTGATTGCGTTCGTTCTGCTCGGCCTGGATTTTCGCCGTCGTCTCGAATTTCGACGTGCGTGAATTCAGAACCACGAGGCCGACGACGAGGACGATCGCGAAGATGATCAAGCCAAGCGGTATCCAGAAAATCTGCAGAATCTCGGGCAACGGGTTTCCCGAACCCGAACCTGAAAACGCTCCCGCAAGGCTGGCCGCACTGGCTTTCAGTTCAACCTGAAAACGCGGCAGATCACTAAGCTGAGAGACACCGCCGATTATGCGATCAACCTGGGCTTCCATATCCGCGAGATAACTGGCGAGAGGCACAAGCGCTACTTCACGTCCTTCATCGTTCAATGGCCGAACATCGAGTTCTGTATCCTCGCCCGACAACGCGTCAGACACGGTGCGCAGGAATACAGCGTCATCAGAAATCCCTGCCGCAACGGTCGCGGCATCGGGATTAGTGGCCAGACCCGGTGCTGATTGAGCGATTTGTGAAGCCCGTTGCTGAAATTCCTGCACAATCCCCGTTGCGCCGGAGCGGTCCAGTAGTTCATTTGACAGTTCGAGAATCGCCGCTACAGTGGAATCGATATTCGTCGCGGCATCCGTAAGAGCTTCCACGTCGGAGCGCCTGTCGACGATTGCCGCCGCGCGTGATTCGAGTTGCTGCCAGTCAGATGATGAGCCGGGCACTGCCAAACCAGCGGTTCGGCGCAGCTGGGCAAGTCGTTTGAGACTCGCGTCAAGCTTGTTGAACCCACCGTCCGCGCCATCAAGCGCTGCACTTGCCTGATTCGGTATCGCCTGCGATAGCGCGGCGAGCTCTGTCGCTTGAGCGTTGCCGCCGAAGCTTTGAAAATAGGCGAGCACCGCCGCAGCGATCAATAAGACCGCTGTCAACGACGCAACGATCCTGAATATTGAAGATGTATCTGCTTTATTAGCCATAACGTTTGAAACTCTGATTTATGCGTTGTCCGGCAACGAGTTGGCGCTCTTGCTAACGACGATCACTCGGCTGCCGCCTGTAAGAATAAGTTGCTTTCGATGAAGTCGAACAAATTGAGTACGGGCCACGTGTCTTCACCACGTTCATATGCGCCTGTCAGGAAACGGTCACAACGGACTACGGTCTCCGGCCATGAGTCCGAAAATTCTTGATCCATGAAGCGGCGAAAGCCCAGCACTTCGTCAACGACGAGTCCGGCTGGCACTTCGCGATGATTCACTGATATGACTCTGGTCGTTCGCCGCAGCGTGGTCCGGCCACTGCCAAGCAACAGCTTGACGTCCACCAGCGGTAGCAGATGGCCACGCAGGTTCGCGATGCCCAGTAACCAGCGCTGACTGCCCGGCACACGCGTCATCCCATCAGGCAACATCAGTACCTCCCGAACCTGGTCGCGACCCGCGACAAATTGTTCTTCACCGATTCGGAAACCAACGCCGACCCACTCGTCCGGCATCGCGCTGCTGCTCTCTCCAGAATGTGCCTTGCGACTGCGACGCTCAATTTCCTGCAGCAACTCGAACGGTTGCTTGGCCAGCGTTGCGAGGTCTACAGACTCACTCATTCAGGCAGCCATCCATTCAGGCAGCCATTACCGAGTTGATCTTGGCCGCAAGCTGTTTGGCATCGATCGGTTTGACCAAATACTCAACAGCGCCTTGGCGCATACCCCAGATCTTGTCGGATTCCTGATCCTTGGTCGTGATCATGATGACCGGGATTCCGGCTGTGTCCGGATCCTGCGTCAACTTGCGTGTCGCCTGAAAGCCGTTCATGCCCGGCATGACAACATCCATCAGGATGCAATCGGGCCGTGACAACCTGGCCTGTCGCAGGCCCTCCTCGCCGCTATCGGCAACGAGCGTATCGAAGCCGTTCTTCTCCAGCATTTTTTGAAATAAATGCAGTTCTGTCGGCGAATCATCGATGATGAGAATAAC
>Ga0255052_10000263_pt1 | contig 41263 bp, 39 predicted proteins | sample JV7_2_21_MG_FD_188632 | JGI IMG/M metagenome (GOLD analysis project Ga0255052, IMG submission 188632) | Seawater microbial communities from Jervis Inlet, British Columbia, Canada - JV7_2_21 | ecosystem: Environmental > Aquatic > Marine > Inlet | place: Canada: British Columbia | collected...
TGGCTCGCGCTATGATGAGACTAATGTCTGCCGTCGGTTCTGTGCCAACCTCGAGTTGTTCGATGAGTTCAGGAATAGCAGCGGACGCCTCCATGATAAAATTCACCATCGGCGGTGTCCGAACAAGCGTTCCGTTGATCAAGCGATTCAACAGATTTTCGATACTCCAGCAATATTCGCCGATACGTTCGGCACCGACCATTCGGCCGCTGCCCTTTAGAGTATGGAACGAGCGCCTGACCGTTATCAGCGTCTCCATGTCGTCCGGCGCCTCTTGCCAGCCAAGTAATTTGCGCTTGATCGACGCGACTTCTTCCTTCGCTTCCTCGATGAATAACTCGAGCAACTCCGGGTCCAGATGCTCGGCATCAGGTGCGATAACCGGTACCGGTATGACATCGGTCGCCTGCATTTGCGCCTGATCAGTGGCCTCGGCAAAATCGAATGTCATCGGTCGCTCGAGTTGCGGCGCGGCCTTGGCCTCTTGTGAAACTCGATGTTCAACGTCACGAAGTACCGCCAGGCAGGCTTCAGCATTATCAAGCATGTACCACGGCTCGCTGCGCCCGGCTTTGACCGTCTCCATGTAGTACTCGATGCTGACAATTGAATCGGCCAGACGATCCGTTTCCTTCTGAGACAGTCGCGCTGCACCGTCCCCGGCCAACGTCGATGTAATCAAGCGTCCGACACGATCGACGACTTCCATCGCCCGCACCTTATTCAACATCATCAGCCCGGCCTTGATACCGCGCACAAGTGACGGCACGCTGTCGAGACCTTGCGACGGGGCTTGTGACGCAAGGCTCTGACCGACTGTTTCCTTGATGCGCGCCAGATTGATGATGCACTCACGCATGACCGATTCAGCAACCTGTTGATAGTCAGCGGCTTCCTGCGGCGGCAAGTCAAGACCTGACTCCCGCGAACTATCTTTGGTTGGCAGGATGAGTCGCACGAGCTGCCGGTCAAGGCGATCCTCGACGCGCAAAAGTGTTGACGCGATATCGAGAATTATCTGGTCTGACGCGACTCCGCCGCGCTCAACAACAGATTTGAGTCGATCGATTTCGCCATCAATATCGCCACGCAATTCACCCAGACCAAGAACGCCTAATGTGTCACTGATCTTCTTTAGCAGCTCCAACTGGGGAACAAGTTCAGAAGGCTTGTTCATGCCCGTACGAACAAAGATGTCCAACACATCTTTGACCTGGCCGAGATCCTCCTTGATCGCCGCGGCGACGGTTTTCATCAGCTTGATGCTCGGCGCAGATAACGCTTCACGCGCTTGCTCGACCTGTTCATCGCCAGGAAGTAGCTCGGAAAGATTAAACGCCGCCCGAATCTCGCTGATGCGCTCCCCAGCCGTACTCGATCTTGCTACGTAGTAGAGAAGGTTATTGAGCAAGTCATCGATCGGGTGGCTGTCGAATGCCCCGACGCCTTCGTCGATGATTCGTTTGATCTGCCGATCGGCCTGGCTAAGCAGCCGCTTCAGAGCAACTGATGTCTCAAGGCCGCTATTTTGTAGTGATTCGAGTACTCCACTTACGACCCACCACAATTGATACATGTCGTCGCGAGTCGCGGACTGCTCGAGCTTCCGGGCTACACCGGCCAGTGTTTCGAGATGACGTTTTGTATTGCCGCCCTTGATCCAACCCAGAAGTGCAAGTTGAAACTTGGGCCTTAGGCGTGCCGCAACGGCTACCGGTTCTTCGCCCGAGCCCTTGCGTTTTCCAGTCTTCTTTGTCGCCTGGCTGGGAGACAAATTAAGAAGCAGAAGCGTGCCCTCGGACAGTAGCGGTTCACCGCGAGCCGCACGCAAGTCATTGAGCATCGGCAGAAGGACCAACGCGATGTCACGTCCTCCACTGAGCAGTCGTTCGATGTAAGCCGGTAATTGCACCATCGCTCGGGTTAAGGCATCGAGCCCGTCTTCGCGACCCTTGCCGGCACGCAGCGCAGCCAGGTATTTGCAGCCGAGCTCCATTTCTTCGGCAAGTAACGCAGCACCATACGTCTGCGTAATTTGCAGCGCGCCGCGCGCCTGATGCAGCAATTCACCCGCCCGAACAAGAGCAGCAGAACCGCCACGCCCATCAACACAATCCTCCAACGCGAGATGCGCATTGCGGATCGTCTCCATAAGCTCAACGCTGACAATCGCGAGTGCGCTCCCGATCGCACCGCCCTCATCGTCGATGAGTTTCTCCTGTATGCCGGTATCGCCTGTCATACTGCTGGAGTACTAAAACACCTTTGCTTGCTCGCCAGGTTCGCTGGCTATGGTATGCGATGAACTGCTCGACAATGCGCTTGCCTGCGATGCCTCGTTCGGTAATGTGAAACCCGCGACGGTTTTTCTGAGCTGCGATGCGAGTTCCGACAGTTTGGCAATAGCCGCTGCTGTTGCCATCGTCGCTTTGCCTGTCTGTTCACCGATCTCGCGCAAACGGGTCGTTCGTCGCGTAACGTCTGCTGCTGATCCAGCCTGATGTCGGGCAGAGCTGGAAATATTCTGTACGAGGCTTGCAATCTGATTCGACACCTGCTCAATCTCGTCAAGCGCTGCGCCTGCATTTTCTGCCAGCAGTGCACCACCAACAACGTCAGTCGTGCTGCGCTCCATCGAAACTACCGCCTCGTTGGTATCGGCCTGAATCGTCCGCACAAGAACCTCAATCTGCTTGGTCGCATTTGTCGAGCGCTCCGCAAGGCGTTGTACCTCGTCGGCAACTACAGCAAAACCCCTGCCAGCTTCACCGGCCATCGACGCTTGAATGGATGCGTTTAACGCGAGGATGTTTGTTTGCTCGGCTATATCGTTGATCAGCTCGACGATGTTGCCAATTTCCTGCGAACTTTCGCCGAGTCGCTTGATGCGTTTTGCTGTTTCCTGAATCGTCTCCCGAATAGCGTTCATGCCATCGATCGTACGACGCACCGCTTCACCGCCTTTGTGGGCAACTTCGACCGAATGACGTGCAACGTCCGAAGAGCGTTCAGCATTGCCCGAAACTTCTTCGATCGACGCTGCCATAGAGACGATGGACTCGGTTGCAGCATTAATCTCCTGGCCCTGACTGTCGGCAGCTTTGGCCATGTTACTTGCGGTATTTTCAGTCTGTTTCGCTGCCGAGTCGACCATAATCGCCGTCTCGTTAACCGTTGCAACCAGCTTCCTGAGCTCCTCGATCGCGTAATTGAATGAATCAGCAATTGTCCCGGTGATGTCCTCGGTCACGGTGGCTTCGACAGTCAGGTCGCCGTCGGCAAGACTGCCCATCTCATCGAGGAGCCGCAAGATTGCCTGCTGATTCCGTTCGTTTTGCTCTGCCTGGACTTTGGCCGTCGTCTCAAATTTCGACGTGCGTGAGTTCAAAGCCATAAGTCCAACGACCAGGACGATCGCGAGCACCACCAGGCCAAGAGGTATCCAGATAATCTGCAAATTTTCGGGTAACGGACTTCCCGACCCGGACCCGGAAAATGCTCCGGCAAGGGTGGCTGCACTGGCGTCCAGTTCAACCTGAATACGTACAAGATCATCGAGCTGAGAAACGCCGCCATTCATCCGGTCAAGCTGCGCCTCTATAGACGTGAGGTGACTGGCAAGCGGCACAAGCACTACTTCTCGCCCTTCATCATTAAACGGCCGAACATCGAGTTCTGTGTCCTCGCCCAACAATGCGTCAGATACGGTACGCAGGAACGCGGCGTCATCAGACATCCCTGCCACAAGCATTGTAGCACCGGGATTCGTAGCCAGACCCGGTGCAGACTGACCGATTCGTGAGGCCCGTTGCTGAAATTCCAGAACGATTCCCGTTGCACCGGATCGGTCGAGCAGTTCATTGGACAACTCGAGAATGGCGCCTGCGGTGGCTTCGATCTTCTTGCCGGCATCCACAACTGCTTCAACATCGGAGCGCTTGCCGACGATCGCTGCCGTACGTGATTCGAGTTGCTGCCATTCGGAAGATGAGCCGGGCACCGCCGGACCAGCGGTTCGGCGTAACTGGGCGAGTCGTTTGAGACTCGCGTCGAGCCGGTCGAACCCACCATCCGCGCCATCCAGCGCTGCGCTCGCCTGATTCGGTATCGCCTGAGACAGTGCAGCGAGCTCCGTAGCCTGAGCGTTGCCGCCGGTGGTTTGAAAATAGGCGAGCACCACTGCAGCGATCAATAAGACCGTTGTCAACGACGCGACGATTGTGAATGTTGACGATGTGTCTGCTCTGTTAGCCATAGCGTTTGAAACTCTAATTTATGCGTAACCCGGCAACGGGCCGACGCTTTCGCTCGCGACGATCACTCGGCAGCCGCTTGCAGGAACAAGTTGCTTTCGATGAAGTCAAATAAATTGAAAACGGGCCACGTGTCTTCACCACGTTTATACGCGCCCACAAGGAAACGGTCACAACGAACTACAGTCTCCGGCCATGTGTCCGTGAATTCATGCTCCATGAAACGGCGAAAGCCCAGTACTTCGTCCACAATCAGCCCTGCCGGAATTTCGCGATGATTCACTGATATGACTCTGGTCGTGCGCCGCAGCGTCGTTCGGCCACTGCCAAGCAACAATTTGACATCTACCAGAGGCAAAAGATGGCCACGCAGGTTCGCTATGCCCAGCATCCAGCGTTGACTGCCCGGCACGCGCGTCATCCCATCCGGCAGCATCAGTACCTCTCGAACCTCGTCGCGACCTGCCACAAATTGTTCTTCGCCAATCCGAAAACCCACGCCGACCCACTCGGCCGGCATCGCGTCGCCGATCTCTCCCGAATGTGCCTGGCGACTGCGGCGCTCGATCTCTTGCAGCAACTCAAACGGTTGCTTGACCAGTATAGCGAGATCTACAGACTTGGGCCCCATCGCTCAGGTGGCCATCACCGCATTGATCTTTGCCACAAGCTCCTTGGCATCGATCGGTTTGACCAGATACTCAACAGCGCCTTGGCGCATACCCCAGATCTTGTCGGTTTCCTGATCCTTGGCAGTAATCATGATGACGGGAATCCCGGCCGTATCCGGATCCTGCGTCAACTTGCGTGTCGCCTGAAAACCATTTATGCCCGGCATGACAACATCCATCAGGATGCAATCGGGACTTGACAACCTGGCTTGGCGCAGGCCTTCCTCGCCGCTATCGGCGACGAGCGTTTCGAAGCCTTCATCCTCCAGCATTTTTTGAAACAAATGCAGCTCTGTCGGCGAATCATCGATGATAAGAATTACTGCCATCAATGTTTCCTTTGCAACGTATTCAGTAAACGGTGACTAGTTGATCTGATTCGAAATCGCACCGAGCAACTCGTCTTTGGTGAACGGTTTTGTCAGGTATTGCTCCGAGCCAACGATGCGCCCGCGAGCCCTGTCAAACAGGCCGTCCCTACTCGAAAGCATGATGACCGGAGTTTCCTTGAGCATCTTGTTGTGCTTGATCAAGGAACAAGTCTCATACCCATCGAGTCGTGGCATCATGATGTCCACGAAAATCAGATCCGGCTGGTGATCGGCAATTTTCGACAACGCGTCGAATCCATCGATTGCTGTGAACACCTGGCAACCTTCCTTGGTCAACAACGTTTCCGCTGTACGACGAATTGTCTTGCTGTCATCCACCACGAGAATCTTGAGACCACTCAGATTTCGAGATGCGTTATTTGACACCGGATTTCCTCGCTCTTGACTGGAACCCCAGGGGATTCATCCTATTTATCGTTTTTTCCTGCGCAGTGCCACTGGGCAGCCGCAAAAAGCACAGGTAAACCGACTTGTACCATTCTGACATAACTCCTGCTACGAAGCGCGCCGCAGACGGTAAAATCTTAAGAAATTTCAACGCTTACCTCCCGATTCCAAGGTATAGTTGCTCGCTCGAATCCAAAGAGTACAGAATCCCGGTAATGACAAAGGGCCCGCTAAAAATTGGCATTGTCATGGATCCGATCGAGTCCATCACGCCCTACAAAGACAGTTCTCTCGCGATGTTGCTCGAAGCAGAGCGTCGTAACGCTGAAATCCACTACTTCCAGCAAAAAGACCTTAAGTTGCTCGCTGGCACAGCGTTCGGGCATTCGCAGAGACTGCGGGTTCGTGACGATGATTCGGCTTGGTTTGAAATCGGCGACCGCGAAGAACTGGCTCTCGGCGACCTGGACGTCATCTTGATGCGCAAGGACCCGCCGTTTGACATGGAATATGTCTACACAACGTACATCCTGGACCGAGCCCGTGAGGCCGGTGCGCTGATCGTGAACCACCCGCAAGCACTTCGGAACATGAACGAAAAGGCGTACACGGCCTGGTTTCCCGAGTGCACGCCGTTGACGCTAATCACACGCTCGATGGAAGAAATGAGAGCATTCCTGCTCGAGCACGAACGCATCGTCGTCAAACCACTGGATGGTATGGGCGGACGCTCGATTTTCGTCGTGCGTAAAAGCGACAACAACGCCAACGTGATCTTTGAGATACTGACCGATTATGGTCAGCAATTCGCGATGGCGCAGGTCTTCATTCCTGAAATCAGTGCGGGCGACAAGCGCATCCTGTTGATCAATGGCGAAGCTGTACCCCATGCACTTGCCCGTATTCCGCCTGATGACGACAATCGCGGCAATTTGGTCACCGGCGCGACGGGCGTTGGTCAGGGGCTGTCCGATGCCGACCGTGCCATTTGTGAACAGGTGGGCCCGGTGCTGCGTGACAGCGGTGTTATGTTCGCCGGCATCGACGTTATCGGCGATTACCTGACGGAAGTGAATGTCACAAGCCCAACTGGCATACGCGAACTCGACGAACAGTTTGATCTCAATATCGCCGGGCTGCTCTTCGACGCCATTGAAATCGAGACATAAGCCCTTGTTTTAGTTTTATAAATGGCGGATGATTTGCGTCGCCTATGGCCAGCATCGCCATGAAAACGTATTCGATGGACGACATTCAACTCGTCGCCCCAGTAACACCGGATCGCTTGCCGGCGATGCTCTTTCTCGCCGCATTGATTCATGGAATTCTGATTATAGGCGTCACCTTTAACGCCTTTTTGCTTGAAGAATTTTCCAATGCGATCTCTCTTGAAGTGACGATCGTGGCCGATCCCGATCAGCGCATTGACCGTCCCGATGAAGCTGAATACCTTGCACAGGCATCACAAATGGGTGGCGGCAATACGACCGACGAGGTACGCCCAACCGCGCTACTGCAAAGCGCCTCACCAATCGACAATCCTGGTAAGGAAGATGGTGAGGTCTTGTTCGACGCAACTTCGCACGAGCAGTCCGCCGATCAGCTTGTTTCGACGCGTAGCGAACAGGATCGTAAAGTCGCAGACGCTCTGCGCGAAGAGCCGCGACCGGAAGACGCCATTGCCATTGCTCTCGAATCCGGTAGCGAACAAACGCTACCGTTGCCGCAGGCCGATGAGTCGACATTATTGATTCACGATGACGACCCGCGGGAACTCGTCATTAGCGCCGACACGAGTGAATCGATAATCGCCGCCTACCTCGATAACTGGAAGCGACGAATCGAAGCCGTCGGCGGCAAATATTTCCCGGAGCTTGACAAGCTTGAAGGCCTGACCGGCAATCCGACACTGGAAGTCAGCATTGCGGCATCGGGCCAGCTTGCCGAAGTCATTATTCGAAAATCCAGCGGCTCGAAAGTGCTCGACAATGCCGCACTTGGTATTTTGCGGCGGGCCTCACCATTCGATCCATTCCCTGCCGAAATTCGTGCCGATTACGATCGTCTGAGATTTGCTTACAAATGGCTGTTCAGCGAACGGCTCGAATCCGCTACCGCAAGCGCTAACTGAGGTCCCGACAGATAAGCTGTTGTGCCCGCTCGCGCGAGAGCCGATACTGTGTGCATGGGTTTCGATCGTTCGCTAACAAATCAGTTGCTTATCGCCATGCCGGGGATGGCCGACCCCAATTTCAGCACAACGGTTACCCTGATTTGTGAACATAATGACGAAGGCGCGCTCGGGATCGTCATTAACCGGCCGCTGGATCTGAAGCTGGGCGGGCTGTTCGAGCAACTCGATTTTGAAGACCCTGATCCCGCAACAGCAGAGGGCCCGGTGTTAATGGGTGGGCCTGTGGGTCCCGAGCGTGGATTCGTATTGCACAATCCAGGCACCTCTTTCGAAAATTCACTGGCGGTTTCGACTGACATTCACCTGACGCTGTCTCGAGATGTCATTGATGCATTGGCAGCTGGCGATGGACCGATAAAGTCCCTGGTCGCCCTTGGTTACGCGGGTTGGGAGCCGGGTCAGCTCGAATACGAGATGATGGCTAACTCCTGGCTCAACGTGCCCGCTTCGCCGGATATCGTGTTCGACACGCCTTTCAACGACCGCTGGATGTCAGCTGCGCGGACGCTCGGCATCGACATCAGCCAGATATCACCCGATGCCGGACACGCCTGACCGAGAAAACAAGCAATCCGAGACTATTCTCGCGTTCGATTTCGGCCGGCGGCGCATAGGCGTTGCCGTGGGCCAGACAGTAACCGGATCGGCAAGCCCGCTTCGCGTTGTCACAAATGGCGATAACGGCCCGGACTTTGAGGCTGTCTCACAAATGATCAATGAGTGGCGCCCGTCACGACTCGTCGTGGGCTTGCCAATGCATGCAGACGGATCACCGAGCAACATGCAGCCGCACATCGAAGAATTTGTCGTCAGCCTCGGGCGCTATCAACTACCGATCGACACAGTCGACGAGCGTTACACGTCGCTCGAGGCCGAGGCCGTTCTGAAGAACGCTCGGGCTTCGGGGAGCCGCGGTCGCATCTCCAAAGAGATGATCGACAGCGCTGCAGCCGTTTTCATCGCCGAGCGATTTCTCTCCGGCCGAATGAACGTGTAGCATTGCCCCGCCATGCAAGCGATAGAAGTATTTCCAAGCGGCGATAACGAGGCAAATCTGCAGTTCAACGCAGACGGCACCGCAGCGCGTAGCCGGTCACTAGCCGGACACACGGCCGCCAACGGTGTCGCGGTACGTATTGCTGTGCTCGAATGTGTTTGCAAGGCGATGGAGGGGCGTTGACCACAGCCGCGCAGAAACACGCACAAAGAAACCGCGGAACCCTGTTCGTTGAAGACGGCGAAATAATAACCACCGTAGCCCACGCCGGCGATCAGTTCACCATGCGAATTCGTGCGCCGAAGTGTGCGGCCGCTGCGAGGCCCGGGAACTTTGTCCACATCGTTTGTGACGATACGCTACCGATGCGTCGCCCGTTGTCGATCATGCGTGCTGGCGACGACTTCATCGAAGTGTTGTACAAGATTGTTGGCGAAGGCTTGCGCCTGCTGGCCGGCAAACAGCAAGGCGACACAATCAGTGTGCTTGGTCCGATCGGTGAGCCGTTCAAACCATCTGCCGAGCGGCCGAACTGTATGCTGATTGGCGGAGGCGTCGGTATTCCACCCATTGTGTTTCTTGGCGAGGCCCTGCAGGGCGATCAGTGGAATCCGGTTGCTATCCTCGGATCGGAGATTCCTTTTCCGTTTGAATTGGAAAAGTCCCGAATTTTGACGCCGTGGCTGCATGACGATACGTCGAGCACGATGCCCTTGCTCGAAAGCTGGGGCATTCCCACCCGGCTGACGAGCTTGTCGGATTTTGGCGGTTGCTACCGAGGATACGTCACTGATCTGGCGGAAAAGTGGTTACAGAACCTCGACGACGGTGAAAGGGCAAGAACCGAGATATTCGCCTGCGGTCCGACTCCAATGCTCAGAGCTGTTGCCGCACTCGCGGCAAAGTACAAAATGCCCTGCCAGGTTTCGCTGGAGGAATTCATGGCCTGTGCGGTCGGCGGCTGCGCAGGCTGCACGGTCAAGGTACGAACCGATGAGGGACCTGCGATGAAGCGCGTCTGCGTAGACGGACCAGTCTTCGACGCTCAAACGGTAGTTTGGCAGTAGCTGCCGGTCTCAGGCGGCGCCGCTATCCGCCAAAATTAATCTTGGCTTCGAGGTTTGAGCGCGAATCGGCGTGTAACATCGCCTCGTCAAGCGTGATAGTGCCGCCCTTATGAAGATCGAGGAGCGCATCGTCAAAATTCTGCATTCCCTGCTCGCCACTATCTTTATGCGCATCCTTCACGGCTGAAATATCGCCCTTAAGAATCAGGTCCTTAATGTGCGGCGTATTGAGCAGGAGTTCGACGGCCGCGACAAGTTTGCCACCACGAGATCGAACTAGCCGCTGCGACAGAATGGCGCGCAGGTAGTGCCCCAGATCCATGAACACCTGGCGATGTTGTTCCTGGGGAAACAGGTTGATGATCCGATCCAGCGTTTCCGTGGCGTTATTCGAGTGCAGGGTGCCGACAACGAGGTGGCCCGTGCCAGCCATATTGATTGCCGCTTGCATGGATTCTAAATCCCGAATCTCGCCGATCTGAATCACGTCAGGTGCAGCACGCATAGCGCTCTTCAACGCGCGGCCGAAGGATTTGGTATCGAGCCCGACTTCTCGCTGATTTACGATTGACTTCTTGTTTGGATGCAGAAATTCAATGGGATCTTCGATCGTAATGATATGTGATGAAGTTTTCTCGTTGCGATGGTTGACCATCGCTGCAAGAGTTGTCGACTTACCGCAACCTGCCGCACCCACCATGAGAATCAGGCCTCGCCGCAGCATGATGAGGTCCTTGAGCTCCTTGGGCATGCCCAGATTGTCTAGCGATGGTAGATCGGATGTGATGTAACGCAACACCATCGCCACATTGCCGCGCTGATGAAACACGTTGACTCGGAAACGACCGAGGTTCGACTCGGAAATCGCGAAATCAATCTCCAGTTCACGCGAAAACGTCTCGAGTTGATCCTCGTCCATGAGTTCGAGCGCCGCCTGCTTAACCATTTTCGGCGTCATCTCGAGTTTGTTGACCGGTATTATCTTGCCGTCGATCTTGATCTTGGCTGGCGCATACGGTGTAAAAAAAAGGTCTGACGCCTTTTTCTCAACCATCAATTTGAACAGCGGCCTAACGTTCATCTATACAGTCTTCCGTGAAGCTCAGAACATCTGAGCGGGGTCTTCTTCCATGATGTTCAGACTTGCCGACTGCTGATCGGCAATTGAAGAGTCGCGCTTGCTTTCGAGTTTGACACGTAGACGCAGCTCGTTCTTGGAGTCCGCATTTCGCATCGCTTCTTCGAAGGTAATCATTGACTGTTCGTAAAGGTCGAACAGCGCCTGGTCAAATGTCTGCATACCCAGACGTGTCGACTTCGCCATGATGTCCTTGATCTGCCCGACTTCACCTTTGAAGATGAGGTCTGCGATTAACGGCGTATTGAGCATGATTTCCATCGCCGCAACACGTCCCACGCCGCCTTCACGTGGTACCAGTCGCTGAGAAACAAAAGCCTTGGTATTCAGGGACAGGTCCATTAACAATTGCTGGCGGCGTTCCTCGGGGAAAAAGTTGATAATTCGATCGAGCGCCTGATTCGCGCTGTTGGCGTGCAGCGTCGCCAGACACAAGTGGCCGGTCTCGGCGAACTGGATACCGTATTGCATAGTGTCCCGATCACGGATCTCACCGATCAGGATCACATCCGGCGCCTGGCGCAGCGTATTCTTCAGCGCCGCATGCCAGGACTCAGTGTCCACGCCAACTTCGCGTTGTGTAATGACGCACCCATTGTGAGGGTGCACATATTCGACCGGGTCCTCGATCGAGACTATATGGCCACGGGAGTTCTCATTACGGTGCCCAATCATTGCCGCGAGCGTTGTCGATTTACCCGTGCCTGTGCCACCGACCACGATAACGAGACCGAGCTTGTTCATAACGACGTCTTTGAGAATCGGTGGTAACTCGAGATCTTCAAGAGTCGGAATTTCAGTCGTAATCGTCCTCAGTACCGCGCCAACATATCCTTGTTGAATGAACGCGCTAACGCGGAAGCGGCCGATGCCTTGTGGCGAAATCGCGAAGTTGCACTCCTTGGTCGCGTCAAATTCCTTGATCTGTTTGTCGTTCATGATTGACCGCACCATGATTGCGGCCTGATCAGCGGTCAATGGATTTTCGGTCGCCTTGTGAACCGTGCCATCAACTTTTATCGCAGGCGGAAATCCCTTGGTCAGGAACAAGTCCGAGCCATCTCGCTCGATCATTTTCCTGAGCAGATTCTGCGTCAGCCGTACCGCTTGTTCGCGTTCCATCTAACTTATCTCCCGTCAGAACAGCCTGTCGGCATTCCTAGAAATTCTCTTTTTGCACGGCCCGGAAGCGTGCTTCTTCCTTGTTGATCAGCCCCTTCGCCATCAACTCGGTGAGGTTCTGGTCGAGCGTGTACATGCCTGCGCCCTGCCCGGTTTGAATCGCCGAGTACATTTGCGCGATCTTGCCTTCGCGAATCAGGTTTCTGATTGCCGGCGTGCCGATCATGATTTCGTGAGCTGCGATTCGCCCGCCGCCGACTTTTTTCAACAGCGTCTGCGAAATGACGGCTCGCAACGATTCGGACAACATCGCTCGAACCATTTCTTTTTCTGCCGCCGGAAACACGTCGACTACCCGGTCAATGGTTTTCGCAGCAGAACTCGTGTGCAATGTACCGAATACAAGGTGACCGGTTTCGGCGGCGGTTAGTGCCAGTCGAATCGTTTCAAGGTCGCGCAGCTCACCAACAAGGATAACGTCAGGGTCCTCGCGAAGTGCAGAGCGCAGTGCTTCGTTAAAACCGAGCGTATCGCGGTGCACTTCGCGTTGGTTAATAAGCGATTTCTTGGACTCGTGGACAAATTCGATCGGATCCTCGATGGTCAGGATATGATCCGGTTTATTTTCGTTGACGTAGTCGACCATCGCGGCCAGGGTCGTTGACTTGCCCGAGCCGGTTGGACCGGTGACCAATACAATACCTCTGGGATGCATGGATACATCCTTGAAAATCGCCGGAGCACCCAGTTCATCAAGCGTCAGAATTACAGAGGGAATGGTCCTGAAAACAGCAGCCGAACCACGATTCTGGTTGAACGCGTTGACACGAAATCGAGCGAGCTTCGGAATTTCGAACGAGAAATCGGTCTCGAGAAATTCCTCGTAATCCTTGCGCTGCTTGTCATTCATGATGTCGTACACCATGCTATTGACGTCTTTGTGAGTCAGCGCGGGCATGTTGATCCGCTTGATGTCACCATCAACACGGATCATCGGAGGCACGCCGCCTGACAAGTGCAGGTCGGAGGCATTGTTTTTCACCGTGAACGACAACAATTGGGCAACGTCGACGGCCATATTTTTCCCTCTTAATAGACAGCCGGACTTACCATAACCCGGCTCAGATTGAAGCCTAGTATAGCGAAGCACCGGGAGTAAAACGTGATTGGAGTCACGGAAAACTTGCCAAAAATCCGAGATTTGCTGGCAAAAGCTGCCGTGGATGCAGGCCGCGACACAGATACTGTCAGATTGCTCGCCGTGAGCAAGAAACAGCCCCAATCCAGCGTAATCGAGGCGGCCGCAGCCGGACAGCTTGAATTCGGCGAAAATCAGGTCGCCGAAGGTGTCGAAAAGATCAATTCCGTGGCCAACGATGAGCTAATCTGGCACTTCATTGGGCATCTGCAAACCAACAAGACCCGGGCCGTCGCCGAACATTTTCATTGGGTGCATTCGGTCGACCGCCTGAAGATTGCCGCAAGACTCAGCCAGCAGCGGCCAGATAGCCTCGGCGACTTGAATATTTGCCTGCAGATCAACGTCGACGAGGAAGAAAGCAAATCAGGAATTCCGGCTGATGCTGTTTGTGACCTTGCCTGGCAGGTGCTGGATCTGCCGAGGCTCAGACTGCGGGGCCTGATGTGTCTGCCGGCGATTCGCCACGATTTCGATGCACAACGAGTACCGTTTGCTCGCCTGAGCCGCCTTGCTGATCAACTTCGTGCCAATGGAATTCCTACCGATACTCTAAGCATGGGCATGAGCGGCGATTACCGTGCCGCGATTTTCGAAGGCAGTACAATGGTGCGTATAGGTACGGCGATATTTGGTCCGCGGGGAAAGGCATGAGTGACTACAAAGTTGGTTTCATCGGTGGCGGCAATATGGCCCGGGCGCTCGCCGGAGGTCTGATTTCGAGCGGTCATCGGCCTGAAAATCTTCTGATCGCCGAGCCGGTCGCTGAGCGGCGCAATGTGCTGTCATCCGAGCTTCCCGGTATTTTTGTCTGCAAGAATAACAGCGACGTCGCGTCGCGTTCGAATTGCCTGATACTCGCTGTAAAACCGCAATTGATGCACGAAATCTGCCTCGATCTTGCCGGGATTGTGCAAGCCAGGAGGCCTTTGATCATCTCGGTTGCGGCCGGTACTCATAGTCGTGACATTGATTCCTGGCTTGGTGGCGAACTTGCAATCGTCCGGGTAATGCCGAATCAACCCGCATTATTGCTGAAGGGCGCTTCAGGATTTTTTGCCAATGATGTTACTAGCAATGAAGAACGCGACCGGGCAAGTGACATCATGTCGGCAGTCGGCAGCGTCGTACACGTGGCGGATGAAGACAACATGGATACCGTTACGGCCATTTCAGGCACTGGCCCTGCCTACTTCTATTTGCTGATCGACATGTTGATTCGATCGGCCGAGACCTTTGGCCTCGATCCGCAGGCGGCACACAAACTGGTTATGGATACGGCGCAAGGTTCTGCCTCACTAGCCGCCGTAAGCGGTGAGTCAATGGACGCGATGATTGCACACGTACGATCACCGGGCGGAACAACGGCCGCTGCGTTCGAGATTTTCGACGATAAGGGTGTTCGTGATATCTTTGCAGCCGCATTCGCCGCTGCCAGAAACAGAGCAGTGCAACTAGCGGGTCAGGAATAAGCTATGCCAAAAAATGTTGCTGACGCAATTGTTTTCATCGTTCAGGCAGTCGCTAATCTCTATCTGCTAGTTTTGTTATTGCGTCTTTGGCTGCCGGTGCTGCGGGTGGACTTTCGCAACCAATTAGCCCAGGCAATTCTCAAGATTACTTCACCCCTGGTGATTCCCATGCGCCGCATGATGCCGTCGCTTGGTAGAGTCGATACCGCAACGATTCTCGTCGCATTCGTTATTCAGTATCTGACGATATTGCTGGTCTTGCTGATCTATGGGAAAACTTCTGGCTTCGCTCCCATCGCAATCACTGCAGTCGTAAACCTGGTATTTCTTTCATTGCGTCTGTTCGCCTTTGCGATATTGATTCGGGTCGTTCTGAGTTGGGTTTCACCAGGGGGATACAATCCAGCAACGGCCATCATCTCGACGCTAACCGAACCAGTGTTACGGCCTTTCAGGCGGCTGATTCCGCCGATCGGTGGCCTCGATATTTCACCAATATTCGCAATGATCCTATTATTCGCTGTATCGATCGTTGTGAATGGATTCAAGCCAATCGGATTTTGAATTCCGATCCAAATTACTGCGCGCAGTGGTGCGGCAACGATTTATTGTTATCTGTCAGGGTCCAGCCGCGGGCAAGCCGAGACGAGATTCTCAGCGTCGTCAACGGCGCATTGCGACTGCGAACGACAGCCGCGCCTACAGATGGAAAGGCGAACAAAGCTGTAATCCGATTGCTCGCTGACTACTTCAAGGTTCCACCATCACGAATCACGCTGAGTCACGGTCAGACGCATCGCAATAAGCGATTCATCATTGCAGGCCCGGTTTCGGTGCCAAGTAATCTGCGTGTCGCGGCACGAGCATCAAATAGTTTATAGTGACCGTTCGTGGAGGGGGCCAGGTTTCATGAAAATTAGAAAACAATTGATCACTTTGTCATTGTTCGGGCTCGTTTCCGCGTGTGGCGGACCGAATCAGTCAGCAGACGTACCTGACGCACAACCGGCTGGCGCAAGCAATGCTGACATCGGCGATCACGTCGTGCATTTCAGCGCGCAATCTACAGACCAGCTACCGCCCGAAGTTGCGCGTGCTTACAACATTGTACGCAGCAAGAATCGAGCAATGTTGAATGTCTCTGTGTTGCGTGAAGCAGACAATGCTGCAGTAACGGCTGCAGTAACTGTCAAAACGGTTAACCTGACCGGACAACTCAAGAATATTACGATGCGGCAGATCGATGAACAGGACGCGATCTATTACATTGGTGAGGTTTCTGTCGCTAATCGTGAAACTCTGGTCTTTGACATTAGCGTAATTCCTGAAGGCGTCGAATCCGCATCGGATGTTCGATTCAAACGTCAGTTTTTTACTGATTAGATCTTTGTCGCTCGCAGGGCGAGTTCCTACAAAAAAGGCGCCGCAGGCGCTTACGTGCTTGCCTCACATATGCTATCGTCGCGCTGCTTTTGACGCGGGCTCCGCCCGGTTATTATGGTCCCGGGCTCTGCCCGTTTTTGTTTTTTCAGGAGTCAGTTTTTCATGGCAGCGAACACCAGCAAGCCACCTACCAAATCGGAAATCTATGCGAAGATCGTTGACGATACCGGATTGACGCGCAATGACGTCGCCGCAGTTTTCGAGTCATTAAATGGTCAAATAAGCAAGAACCTCGGCGGTCGTGGTGCGCCCGGTATTTTCACTATCCCGGGTCTGCTCAAGTTGCGAGTCGTGAAGAAGCCAGCAAAAAAGGCGCGCAAGGGTGTTAATCCTTTCACAGGCGAAGAGATAACATTTAGAGCAAAACCGGCATCCAAGGCCGTAAAGGCTTCTGCGCTCAAGGGCCTGAAAGACATGGTTTAATTTGATGGCAATTATCAACAATGAAAGCCGGGGCTTGCCCCGGCTTGTTTTGCTGATGGCTCTTTGACGAATCCCATGACCGCTGCGCGTAGATCATTAAGCCTGCCATGAAAGAAATGTTCGGCGCCGCGCATCACGATTAGCTCCGGGCCCGGTTCGAGGCCGTTGACCCACTCGATGGTTTCGTCGACATTCACAAGTTCGTCCTCATCGCCCTGAATAATGAGCCATGGGCATGCTGGTTGCTCTTCCAGCTTGCCGGCAAATCGGTAAATTGCCGGCGCAACGCTGATCAATCCACTGGCCTCGATGACAACGGCGGCGCGGACAGCGATCGCAGCCCCGAAAGAGAAGCCACCGAGCCACACCGGCAAGCCAGGATAGCGGTCTCGCATCCACAGCAGCGCAGCGAGCGCATCGTCAAGTTCGCCGATACCGTCATCAAAATGACCCTCACTGCCCTCTGTACCTCGAAAATTGAAGCGTAAGCTAACGAACTCGCTACGTACGAACGAACGCGCCAGTGTGTGCGCGACCTTGTTATGCATTGTGCCGCCGTGCTGAGGGTGCGGATGACAGACGATAGCGGCACCTGCAACAGCGCCATTCCCTGGAGAATCGAGGATTGCCTCGAGCTTGCCTGCAGGACCGTCGAGCCATAAGCCTAGAGATTGCGGTAATTCATTCAACATCGGCGTGCTTAGCGTTGGATTACTTGAGAGCTCAGGTGATCTTCTCACCGTGTGGTCTTTTACTATTAGCTTAAGTAGATATTATTGCTGTAAAGTTTCTGCGTAAGCGAACATATCGATCTCGAAGCACCTTATTGTGCACACAATTATCACTCGTTGCCCGTGGTATTGACCCGCGCCCAGGGTACTGAAGTCATCGAGGAAACAGACCGACTTCGTCTGGCTTCGTAAGGAAATACCTGTATGCCCGAAATCACCGTCATTCACATTGCGCTTCTGGCAATCGCTTTGCTCATCGGCGCAGTGATTGCTTGGGTCGGCCGCGGCACCCTTTCGGTGGGCGAAAAGACGGCAATTAACGAAGGGTGGCAAGAGCAACATGCGGCGCAACACAAGGAGCACGAAAGGCTGCTCGATCAGAACATGAGTTTGATGGAGCAAATCGACCAGTACCAGACCTCTAACAAGGACGGGAAAATGCGGGGCAGCGAATTGTCAGATGCGCTTAAAGACGCGCTTGAACGGCGCGATGAACTACAACGGCAAATCAAAGACATTCGCGGAAACCTGGAAGCTGCCGTGACAGAGCGCAATCAATTACAGAGCGACATGCAAAGTCAGGCATCGAAGGACAACAGCCCCAGTGCATTGCTTGCTGAAAAAGACCTGCGGATTGAGAAGCTCGTTCGCGAACTTAAAAACTGGCAGGATCGCTTGCCGCCGTTAGTCGAACGATTCCGTCAGCGCAATGCCGAAGCCGAAGAACTCGAACAGGAACTTGATGCGGCACGTGAACAGGTTGCCGCGCTCGAAGCAATGTTGGGGTCCGAGCAAACGCGCGTCGAACCAGTGGATCCTGACGCATTGGCCGACGGAATGGATGCTTCAAACGATCCGATTGACAGGGAATCTGCAGAAGATGATGTCGACGATGAGATCGAAATCGCAGCGGAGGACGAGGACGTCGATGAGCATGACGAAGATGACGAAGCTGCAAGCGATGAAATTTCGAAGGATGATCAGGTTGACTTCGCGGATGACGACGGAGCGCACGATGATCTCAAGTTGATCAAGGGTGTCGGCCCCGCAATCGAAAAGACACTCAAGGAAATGGGTATCTGTCGATTTAACCAGATCGCGGAGATGAGTGAGTACGACATTGACCGTGTCGCTCACAGGCTTAAGGGCTTTCGCAGCCGCATCTATCGCGAAGATTGGATCGGTCAGGCGAGAGACTTGCACGACCGGAAGGTAAGCGGTCAGTTGTAGCCCGTGGCTTGGCGTAGACTCCAGGCCCCAATCACAATGCTATTGCTCATTGGCGGGGTCTTCCTGTCAGCAACTATTGATCACGAAACTGCCGAACAAGAGCCATCGTCCACCCGGCTTGCGCCACTTGATGCGCCGAGACTCTCATTTGAGTCCCGCCGCGGTCTTCTGGTCCTGCAAGGTACGACCGCCTCGCAAGCGCACGAGACCGGGCTGTTACAACTCGCTGCTGATCACTTCGGCGATACCGACACTCAGACATCTTTCAGGCCGGGTGTGATCCTGGTGAATAACTGGGAGTCGACAAGTAACCGGCTTCTGTATGCGCTTGCCGCAATGGATTCGGCTCAGGCCGTCATGCTGGATCACTCAATCAAGATTCGCGGTGTTACATCCGAAAATGGGATGTTTACCGCTCGCCTCAAGTTCATTCGCGAAAATCTGCAAACGAACATTCCGGTTGATGCCGATATTGTCGTCGTCGAATCCGTCACGCCTCTCGATGACCTCTGTGAACAGACGTTTTCACAGCTGATTCTCGAGCCCGTCTCGTTTAGACAATCGAGCACTGAGATTCGTACTATATCGTTCGTCACTCTCGATCGAATCACTGAATTCGCTCACGATTGCCAGCGTGCGACGATATTGATTACCGGGCACTCTGATGCGTCTGGAGATGAATCCTGGAATCGACGATTGAGTCTCGCCCGCGCGCAAGCCGTCGCAAATCACATCGCTCGAAATGGCATAGATCCGGAACGACTGCTCGCAAACGGCCTGGGTTCTTCAGAACCGGTTGCTGGTAACGATACGGCTCAAGGCCGCGGTCTCAACCGCCGTATCGAGTTCGAGCTACAGTAGCCTTACCTGGCGTCACTGGGACCTTCGAGACCGAACAATTCGACTTCGAATACTAGCGTGGCACCAGGTGAAATTACGTTACCCGCGCCGCGATCGCCATAACCCATTTCTGGCGCCAGGGTCAGTTCGCGCTTTTCGCCGATAAGCATGCCTGCAACACCCTGATCCCAACCCTTGATAACCTGCCCGGCACCGAGCATGAAGTGGAATTTCTCACCACGATCAACTGAGCTATCAAACTTGTCGCCGCGATTGTCGTCAGCCTGACCGTCGTATAACCAACCTGTGTAATGAACTTCGACGTAATCGCCGGCTTCGGCTACGCGGCCATAACCGTTCTTAAGAACCTTCGCGGTCAGTCCTGGTGCGATTTCGGTGACCTTACTTTCAATAGTGCTCTCTTCCGTCACTGCTTGCTCCTCAGTAAGCGGTTCGCTTGTTTCAGTGGCGACGTCATCTGATTGACCGCACGCGGTAGCGCCAGTCACCAGCGTGACGGCGACGATTGTGTAGCTGATTTTCATGGTTTGTTGCCCTTGATTGATAACAGTAGATAGTGATTATTCCTGGTCTTCGAAGTCCAGCGACGCTGAATTTATACAGTAGCGAAGTCCCGTAGGTTGTGGGCCGTCTTCGAATACGTGACCAAGATGTGCGCCACAGGCGGCGCAATTGACTTCCTCGCGCACCATGCCATGGCTTGAATCCACGACTGTGCGGACCGCGTCGCCGGCGAGCGGTAGCCAGAAACTCGGCCATCCTGAACCGGAATCGTATTTGTGATTCGATGAAAATAACTCTGCCTCGCAGCAAACGCATCGATACGTACCATCCTGCTTGTGATCGACATACTTGCCCGAAAAGGCCCTTTCCGTGCCTCTCTGTTGAGTGATCTCATATTGTTGATCGGTCAGCTTTGCTTTGAGGTCGCTGTCCGCTGGCTTCGAATCTCTCATCGTCTTCACAATGCCTGGATCCAGTCACTGGACTCTTTTAGCCCGCGCTCGCATCTGAATCAAGCTCCAACAACAATGAATTCATGCGCTTGACGTACTCTGCGGGGTTATTGAGTTGAGAGCCTTCCGCTAGCAACGCGTGGTCAAGGACAATATTTGCAAGCATTTCAAATCGTTCCTCATCGCGTTCAGCCGACAGTCGACTGACAAGAGGATGTTCGACGTTAATCTCGAGAATCGGTTTGGAATCCGGCAAGGACTGTCCGCTGGCCTCGAGCATGCGCCGAAGCTGCGGATTGAGTTCGCTTTCGCTTGCGACAACACAGGCTGGCGACGATACAAGGCGTTTGCTGACATGGACTGCATCGATACGCTCCCTGAGCACCTTTCTGACCTTCTTCAGGAGTGGCTTGTGCTCATCATTCATCGCCTTCTGCGTGATCTGGCTATCATCTTCCGGCAGATCCAGTCCCTCACGGGCAACATCAGCAAATGTTTTTCCTTCGTACTCGGTCAGTCCGTCAATAAGCCATGGGTCGATCCGGTCACTTAGCAGCAGTACTTCGATACCCTTGTCGGAGAGACCCTCGATATGCGGACTGCCGGCCGCATTCGCGTGATTCTCCGCGAGGATGTAGTAGATCTTGTCCTGATCCTTGCCTGCCCGACCGATATAGTCATCCAGAGACTGATCTTGTTGCTCGTTACCCGAGTTGCTTGTTGCAAAACGCAGCAATTTCGCGATCTTGTCCTTGTTCGCATGATCTTCGACGACGCCTTCCTTGAGCACCTGCCCGAATTCGACCCACAGTTTGCTGAAGTCATCGGGCGAGTTTGCCGCCATCTTGCTGATCATGTCGAGAACCCGGCGCGCAAGTGCTCCACGCATCGCAGTCAATTCCGAGTTTTGCTGCAATAACTCCCGCGAAATGTTCAGCGGCAGATCCGAGGAGTCGACAATACCTTTGACGAATCGCAAATAAAGTGGCAGGAATTGCTCCGCATCATCCATGATGAAGACGCGCTGCACATACAGCTTCAAGCCACGTGGCGCGTCCCTATTCCACATGTCGAACGGCGCATTCGCCGGGATATACAACAGACTCGTGTACTCGCGTTTTCCCTCAACCCGGTTATGACTCCATGTCAGAGGATCAGCGAAGTCGTGTGACAGGTGTTTATAGAATTCCTTGTACTCGTCATCGGCGATCTCGGAACGGGAACGAGTCCAGAGTGCCGTTGCCGCATTGACGACCTTGGGCTCCTCTTTGTCTTCTGTATTACCCGCGAGCGTGACCGCGAATGCGATATGGTCTGAGTACTTTCGAATAAGGCTTTCGATGCGCAGTGGCTCCACGAATTCCGATTCAGTATCCTTCAGGTGCAGGGTCACGGCCGTGCCGCGATCGTTGCGCTCGATATTCTCGATCGTAAATTCGCCTTCCCCATCAGATTCCCAACGAACACCTTCCGTGGATGCAAGGCCCGCTCGGCGTGACTCGACGACAACCTTGTCAGCGACGATGAATGCCGAATAGAAACCGACACCAAACTGGCCGATCAGCTGTGCGTCCTTTTGCTCGTCTCCCGTCATTTGCTGCAGGAACTCCGACGTACCCGAGCGGGCGATCGTACCGAGATGTTCGACGAGTTCGTCGCGCGACATGCCAATGCCATTGTCGATGATCGTGATCGTATTCTGCTCTTTGTCGGACTCGATTCGAATCTCCAGATCAGGGTTTTCGCTCAACAGATCCGGTGCTGCGAGTGCCTCAAAACGCAACCTGTCGGCAGCATCCGAAGCGTTGGAGATCAATTCCCGAAGGAATATCTCCTTGCTGCTGTACAACGAGTGGATCATCAGCTTCAAGAGCTGACGTACTTCGGTCTGAAAGCCGAGTGTTTCCCGGCCAGTTGCGGTGCTCACGCCTCAATCTCCCACGTATCGATCATGTCATGCGTGCCGACAAAAGCGGCCGCATCAGATCAGACACGATAGGGGCTTGTCAGGCTATTTCAAGTCGGGGCGAGGTTACTGAGTGATACAGCCAGCAAACGGTCAGGATCAACGCCACTCCCAGTGCCAGCGGCCGGTGGACCAACGCCAGAAAAACGCCGCCGACCTGGATTGCCAGGGCGATGCACGCAAAAATTAGTGAATAGAGCGTTTTGCGGACCCGCTCGCTGACCAGACCGACCATGGAAATCAGATCATCGAGATCATCAAGAAGTTGAACCAGTCGTTCCATAAGTGATACCTAGCGAACGATGGACAACAGTGGTGCTGTGTTCTTTGTTTTGCCCGAACTGTTGTCCGCCTCATCGAGGGCCGCATCGTTTGACTGTTTCGCGTGAGCGATCGCTCGGTGAAACAACTCCCAACGTTGCCTTGCGGATTCATCCTTGAGGGCAACAAATGGCGATTCTGCTTCCTTGCACTTGTTTGACATACTATTTCAATCGCAAAAGTAAGGCCAGTGAGGGCGACTATAGTTTGCTCATCGATATGCCGACGTGAGGCAGATCACAGCTTGATTTAGAATATTCAGATTGGCGGTCCGGATAGTGAAAAATTAGACGCAGGTCCGTTCCGAAACGATGCCATGTCACCCTTTCAGGAGTGATTACGATCAGAAGATGAATGAACCTGACGCACAAAAAAAACGCCGGCTTTGCCGGCGCATTTCAGACATAATCTGTTGGCTGCCGAGATCTATGAAACGTCATCGCCTGAGTCGGGATCCCAATCGCGTTTCACTTGTTCCGACCAATTGCGGTAGCCCTTCCAGGTATACAACGACGGATCGATTCCAACACGCCGTCCGCGGGGAGCAGGCGCTTTCGAAATCCATTGACGATATTGCTGCCATCCATCTGCATCATTCGCTGCAGGTGCTTGTGGCGTCACGGGGTCGTTTGCTTCGTCGGTTTGCGACTCGGCAACCGTGCTGTAGTCGTCCACCCATTTAAAGCGTTTGTTATCCGGCATCTCTGGGCCCAGTCAGTCCTTTGAGTGAATGCTATGCGTCGAGTGGCACAAATCACAGGAACTGCATCACAATGCCGATCGGCATTTTTTATATATTTTTCAGTGGGTTAGCCGGCGCTTTACTTAATAAGGCGCACTGACCGGCAATTATTTGTCGCGATTTGACAATAAGCAGACAGTGATCATTACGCCTGATCTCATACGATCAGCTCACTCGATAACACGGCGAGTAATCATTGCCGGAAATTTTCATGCGTTTTTGATCAACGAATGCGGCGAGTAGTTTGTCGAGCAAGCCCATGATGCTTGCCGATCCATTGATCTCGAACAATCCTTGTTCGTCGATCAGTGCTGCGGTGTCTTCGCGAACGTTTCCGGACACTATTCCGGAGAAAGCACGACGCAGATTTGCCGCAAGTATGTGTTTCGGCAACTCCTCATTAATTTCGAGTGTGCTCATCGCAGCATGCGTTGCGGCAAACGGTCGTTGGAATTCCTTATCAATCACAAGGCGCCAGTTGAAATAGTACGCATCTCCATGTTGTGTACGAAAGTCCTGAACGTCGTTCAAGCCTGCACACATCGCACGAGCCACCGCGCGTGGATCATCGATTATGATCTTGTAACGTTGTTGCACTTCGTTGCCGAGCGTCGCGGCAACGAATTCATCGATTTGTCTGAAGTACGGTTCCGCCGAAGCCGGTCCCGTCATGATCATCGGCATCGGTTGATTTCGATTTTCGGGATGCAAGAGTACGCCAAGCAGATAAAGAACCTCTTCGGCGGTTCCAACGCCCCCCGGGAAAATGACAACGCCATGGCCGACACGCACGAATGCTTCGAGGCGTTTCTCCATATCGGGCATGATGACAAGTGAATTTACAATCGGGTTGGGTGATTCGGCGGCGATAATGCCCGGCTCAGTAATTCCGACGTACCGACCTTTACGTATGCGCTGCTTGGCGTGACCGATCGTCGCCCCCTTCATTGGACCTTTCATCGCGCCTGGTCCACATCCGGTACACATATTGAGCCCGCGCAGACCAAGTTCATAGCCAACCATCTTGGTGTAGTCGTACTCTGCCCGGCTGATTGCGTGACCGCCCCAGCAAACAGCCAGGTTCACGTCGGCCGGAAGCTGCAACAACCCGGCGTTGCGGACGATGTGAAAGACCGCATCCGTTATGCCATCGCCGGCCTTGAGATCGAAACGACCACGATCGACGACCTCATTTCGTGTGTAAACGATATCCCGCAGCACGGCAAACAACAGCTCACGGATGCCCCGTATCATTTTGCCATCGACAAACGCTTCGCCAGGTGCGCCTTGCAGCGACAACTTGAGGCCGCGGTCCTGCTGAATGAAGCCGATGCTGAAGTCCTTATAGCGCTCGAGCAAGGCGCGTGCATCATCAGTCTGATTGCCCGAATTCAATACGGCGAGCATGCAACGGCGTATTAGCTTGTACAGGCCTCCCTCACCGCTCGAGCGAAGCTGATCAACTTCGAGCTGCGATAAAACCTCGAGGCTACCCTCAGGGCGCACCTCGGCATCAACAGTTTCTGAAATGGTCAAGAGTCGCTCGGTCAGGGCAGAATTTCTATGGGCGTATCGTTGTCCGTCATCAGCCAGATATCAATCATGTCGGAATTTGACACGGCGATACAGCCATTCGTCCAGTTCTGGGTCCGATAGTACGCTTCGGATCTCGTCGGAGAGTTTGGCTGACCATGAATCATAATCGCACCGCCCGGGTCCAGGCCCTGAGATCGTGCTTCACGGATATCCTGGCGGTTCGGATAAGACACGTGTATCGACAAGAAGTATTCACTGTCCGGATTTCGTTTGCCGAGAAAATACTGTCCTTCCGGCGTCCTGAAGTCACCTTCGTACTGTTTGTCGCCGTTTGGGCGAATTCCTAATGCGATGTCGAATATTCGAAACGACTCACCATCTCTGAGAAGGTGCAACTTACGATCCGACTTGTCGACGATCACCCTGTCCGCGATCGGAAACTCACCGGCAAGCAGGTTACCCTGCCACAGCAGGATCAGAAAGGTAATCGATGTGCCCAGTGCGCGCATGAGCCGAGGTTAGCAGACCTTTTGTGGCAGGAAAATGTAACTGATCACACCTTTTTACCCACGATCCAGCCAATTGCAAAACCAATTCCACCTGCGACCAACGTATACACCGGCAGGAACCGGAACAGTTGCTCCGGATTTGTTGCACCCGAAAATAGTTCATTGAGATTGACCGTGTACGCGTAATGCAGATAAATCGACAGGCCGAGCGCCGGCACGGCGAAACCAATCACTCCAAGCGGGAGCCGCCATCCGGAACCCGTCCATGTGCCGCCACCGCGTTGTAATGTGATTGCCGCAAGTATCAGTACTACAGTTGGAGGAACGAGATTCCGCAGCACGAACGGTCCACCGCCCTGTACGTCGTTGATCCATGCTGCCGCAGCGACGACCAGCAAGATGAGGGGCAACAATCGCACCAGAGTCAGTCTCAACATTGCTGCCTCACAATTTGTCGCCAGTCGCCAGAACAGGAAAACGAACTGTCGTACCCGGCCTCACATTGTGCAGGTCGAGCCCGGGATTGTACTGGCGGAACAACCACACAGGAACGTCATATTCGCGCAAAGAGAGAATCCAGATGGACTCGCCCCGTGCGATCACGTGCTCGCGTACACCGGTAATTATGTTCTCCCGAAAAAATCCGTCTTGCTTGGCCCGATGGTACGCGATACGGCGGCCCTCGAATGTCTTTGCGTCAATGGAGTCCAGGTCAAGTCGAATCCGTTTACCGACTTCAACGGGTGTGCGAAATGTCAATCCGTTGATATCGCGAAGCCGTTGCGTGCGGATCCCGAGCCAGTCACCGTAGTGGCCAAGGGTCTCGAGCGGATGTACTTCAATCGTGTTGTCACTTGCGACACTGTAGTCGCTTGGATCTGATAACAAGGCCGTTTGTATGGTGCCCAGCAGGCTTGCTGCGATGTCACCCGCCAGCGTTGCCGGCATCAGTTCCTCGATCACGGCTGTGTCCGGGGTCGGTGCATCGACGTTCGCAACGACAGTGGACTCGATCGCCGATGCCTGGGTAGTTTGCGATACAACTGCCGACGGCGCGGGCCCTGCTGCCGGCAGTCGGATGCGCTGCCCGGCGCGAATGCGGTGTGAACTGCCTAGATTATTCAGCGCCACCAACGTCGAAACCCGCGTTCTGTAGGCTTCAGCTATTTCCGATAAGGTGTCGCCACGAGCGACTGTATGGAAAAGGTCGGGTAGTTGCGATTCCTGCCATTGGTCTGTCGAGACCTTTGCAACAAGATTCGCGATCGGCTCACTGAGCATGCCTGATGGCAAACGGATGTTGAAGCCCTTGGGCACATGCTTGCTGCCTTGCCAGACTGTTGCTTGTAGAGCGGGATTGTGCGCGGCGAGTTGTGCGGGCGTTACCCCAAGTACGGCAGTCAGGTCCTTGACCGGAATGTAGGACTGTAGCTCGATCGTTGCATAGTCGGTCGGGCTATCGGTTTTGATTCCCGGAAAGTACGTCTCGACATTCTGATCGACCTTCCTGGCCGCCAAAAAAGCAACATAGAAATTTCTTGAGGCAAATCCAAAAGTCCTGCCGTCATATTTTCTGAGAATGTCCGCGTACGCATTGTCGCCGAACCGACGCATCGCCCGACGAGCGCCGGCAAGACCGTGATTATAGGCAGTAATCGCCATCGGCCAGTTGCCAGTGATCGAATAATTGTAGGCAAGTAGTTTACCGGCGGCCCGGGTAGCGCTAAACGGGTCATTGCGTTCATCGAGGACATGATCAATGCGCATGAAGCGCCGGCCCGTACTGCGCGTGAACTGCCAGATACCGGATGCGCCGACATGTGAACGTGCGTCCGGATTGTAAGACGATTCAACGTGCGGCAGAGCCGCCAGGTCGGTCGGCACGCCGAGATCGCGAAGTTCTTTGTTGATAAAGTCCCGCCAGCGACCGGCACGTATCACGCCTTGCCGAAAGCGATCCTTCAGACCTTGCTGATATCGAATGCGTCTGCTTGCAGTGGCAAGCGTTTCGTTGCTCACGCCGGTGGGCCACAACGCAAGTACATGCGCTTCCTTATCATTCAGGTTGTCACGTTTACCGCTCGCCAGAGCTCTGAGAGTGATTTGGAGAGCTTCCCGGCGTTTCGCGACACGACGTTGACGCTCACGTCGATCCATACCGACCGGTAAGTCAATACGCTCATAAACGACGGCGAGATTTCGACTATCGTGCAGAACGCCCTGATCGGTGGTGTATTGCGTAAAAATTCCGACCCAGAAGTCGACGTCGCGCTGTAATTCCGCTGGCGCAGGGAAGGGATCTTGCGCCTGGGCAATGCCGCTCAAGAGCAACATCAAAAGTAAGTTAATTTGTTTATTTCTTGTCATTGAGATCAATTCAAGTTTCAATCATAAATTCTTGATTAGTTCACAGAAAAATTCATGAATTTAGGCTATTTTGAGCAATGATTCCAACCCGCGCAATGACGTTGTTATTACTTGCGTTCGCCGCCAGTCAGGCACTTGCTGCTGAAGTCGCTGTCGACCAGAGCGATAACGGCGCTGATATCCTCGAAGATACAACAGAAGATTCCGACTCGCGCTCCAGCGAAGGTGCCACAGCAGTCGAACATCTGCACGGACCTCCGGTAGCCGAAGTCGTTAGCGACGAGCCTGTCGTACCGCTGGCTGATGCGGTTACGGCTGCAGCCGGAGTCGCGGTTCCCATTACGGTATTGAATACCGAGGTAATGCCAGGCACGTCGATACGTTTGTCCTGGTCTGCGACTGAGTTGTTTGAGGGTGTACCTGTTTCGACGCCCGTGCTATTGGTTAACGGCGCACTCCCGGGACCAACTCTTTGCATGACGGCCGCGGTGCACGGCGACGAACTTAATGGCATCGAAGTGGTTCGCCGCGTCATGCATGACCTTAATCCATCGAAACTGTCGGGCGTTGTCATCGGTATACCTATTGTCAATGTGCAGGGCTTCCGTCGCGGCTCACGCTACCTGCCCGACCGCCGTGACCTGAACCGGTATTTCCCCGGTAACCCGAATGGCAGCGCGGCGGCGCGCATCGCGCACTCGTTCTTTAATAATGTGGTAATGCACTGCGACGCACTCATCGACCTGCATACTGGTTCATTCGAGCGCGCCAACCTGCCGCAGATTCGCGCAGACCTGCGCAACCCCGATGTTATGACTCTGACCCTGGGTTTTGGCTCAATGGTCATTCTTCACAGTACCCCGGCCGTGGGGACCCTGCGTCACGCAGCAACACGCGCTGGTATTCCGGCCGTGACCCTGGAAGCCGGCGGCCCGTCACAACTCGAGCTCAACGAAGTGAAGCTCGGGGTCAAAGGCATCGAAACGCTCGTTAATACGCTGGGCATGGTTAAGCAACGGCGACTGTGGGGCGACCCGGAGCCCGTCTACTATCGATCGACGTGGGTGCGCGCCGATAACGGTGGAATTTTGCTTACCGACGTAAGCCTCGGCAGCACGGTGCGCAAAGGCGACTTGCTCGGCACGATTACCGATCCTATGAACAACGCAAGAACCGAGCTGCGATCACCGTACTCGGGCCGCATAATCGGCATGGCGCGAAACCAGGTCGTAATGCCGGGCTTCGCCGCGTTTCACGTCGGAATACAGACTGACGAGGCACCCGTCGACGAAGCCATCGACACCGCAGCTGGTGAAACAAGTAGTGACAGTGTCGACTATGTCGACAGCATGTCCCAGTGAGATCAAGCACCGATTTCCCGAAAATACTGGACTCGGCCCGTTGCTGTTCATAAGCTCCATCGGCGATGGCCGCTAACCGCAAACCACTTCACCACCATCTTGCTCCGGCAACCTGGCCAACCTGGATCGGGCTCGGCCTGTTGCGCGCGGTTTGCTGGTTACCGCACTCTTCGGCACTGCTAATCGGCAGGGGCCTGGGCCGCCTGGCCCGCCTGATCGGTGGTAAGCGCCGTGCGATCGTGCGTCGCAATATTGCGCTGTGTTTTCCTGATCTCACTTCCATCGAACGAGAATTGCTGACGCGGCGACACTTCGGAGCGCTCGGCATGTCGATAATTGAGATGGGTCTTGCACGATGGGCATCTGATCGACGGCTTAACTCCATTACAACGATAGAAGGAGTCCAGCATGTTCTCGATGCTGTCAACAACGGGCACGGCGTAATCCTGATGACCGCCCATTTCACGACACTCGAGCTCAGCGGTCGTGTGCTGAAGCTCAATATTCCGCCCTTCGATGCTGTGTATCGAAAGAGCCGCAGCGATTTTGCGACCGAGGTGCTGCGCTCGGGAAGGGAAAAGTCAGCCGCCAGTACGATCGAAAAACAGAATATAAAATCGATGGTACGAAGCCTGCGCGACTGCCGCACTGTCTGGTACGCCCCTGACCAAAGCTACAGTCGCAAGGGCGCGGAAGTTATTCCGTTCTTCGGCGTACCATCGATGCACACGACGGCAACGTCGACACTCGCAAGACTCGGCAAAGCAGTGACAATACCGTATTTCCCGGAGCGCCGACCCGATGGGCGTTATCACCTGAAGATATTGCCACCACTTGATGATTTTCCGAGCGACGACCCGGTTGAGGACACGAAGAAGTACATTCGCTCACTGGAAGAGCAGGTACGTCTGTTTCCTGAGCAATACCTTTGGGCACATCGCAAGTTCAAGAACCTGCCGGAACCGCATCCAGACTACTATGCGGACCTGGATGCCTGGAAGTAGCCTTCCAGGAATTGCTCCCAGTTTTCATGTCGAAAGTACAACCTGGGATTCAGGGCGGCGATTTTATGCAGCGAGCGATGCAACCTGCTCAATGTCCGTTGTTGCCAGGGTCCTGGTTGCAGCAATCTGCCACGATCAAAATCGAGCATCCACAGATCTCCGTCGCGATCGATCTGCAGGTTGTACGCATTCATGTCGGCGTGAAATATGCCTTTTGAATGAAACCCTTCCACTGCTTTACCAAGTGACGCCCAAAAGGCAGCGTCCCGCGGTTTCGTAGCAATATGCTCAGACAGCGGCACAACATTCGGAATGCGCACCGTAATAATGTCCGCCCTGTACAGAACGCCGTATCGACGGTAGCTCGCCGCAGCCGGGCGTGGAACCCGCAGCCCGCTATCGACCATTTTCGCGAGCATCCGCCACTCAACAAATGGCCGGGTATTCTCCTCCCCGGTCCACAAGTACGAATCCTCGACGAACTTTCCTATCAACCCCCCACGCATATAGTGTCGCAGCACGAATTGTCGCGGCACATTGCCAACGTACATCGTCCCGCCACGACCGGCTGACCGCAACGATCCCGACACCGGCTCCGAATGCAACCAGCCGCTGGGCGTGAACCGGTCTGCACTTATCTCGCTGATAACCTGCCTGTCGTACAGGATGGCGCCTGATTCGGTTTTCTCGACGCTTTCGGTCAAGAGCCTCGCCTTTTGCCTTCATGAAAATCAAATAAACAGATCTTTTTCATAGATTTTATAATTACTTCTCTGCTATTTCGACGATTTTTCCAGAATATGTGTAATATTCAGCCTGTGAGTCCAGCTGCCTATACAGCGGAAACCAGCCTGCATGTATTTTCTACCTTTAGTCCACTTTTTCGAGTGTTTCGACTCATTTAGCTACAGTATCGCAAGCTATTCAGTCATATCATCCGTACTTACGCCACATCTCAGCGAGGTGGCGCCGATTGCTAATGGCATTGCGGCGCGATCCCAGGCCTCCTTTTGTTATTTTTCCGACAATCGCAAGAATTTTTGTCTTTTTAGTGAATTTTAGGGGATTTTAGTGCAAAAGCATTTCAGTCATCGGGTATTTTCCCATTTCGCCGATAATCGTTGATCGGTACTTTTCGAAGCTTTTAGGAGCATTTTTCCTGAGTTTTTTGAGTATTCGGCGCTAGTCAGTCTCGAGGCAATATACCGCAGCACAATACGGACATTTTACGTCACCTTCTTCCTCGATCGGCAGGAAAACCTTCGGGTGCGAATTCCATAAGTACATGCCCGGCATCGGGCACGACAATGGCAGGTCCTGCTTGCCCACCTGGTAGCGGTGTTGTGAATTTGCCGGAATAAGGTCTTCGTCAACGGTTCCTGCTTTTTGTATCACTACGATTCCTGTCGTGTTGTGCGAATTACTCCGAATTATAAACCCTCGACCGTGCGGACAACTATGACACATCCTCGCCCAGAGTCTGCTCCCATATTTTGATCACGAACGATCGCTCGTCGGCAAAGTCATGCACGGCTACCAGTGGTTCTTGTTCATCCAGTATCAGGTGATGCATGCGCAAGCGGAATGTTCGATATACATCCTGCAGGCGCGATGACGTTTTTGCACCAATACTTCCAGCCGCCGCCAGTGCTTCTAATTGTCGAATATTATCCGAATAGTGAAAGACCTGCGGATGCTCGTCTGCATTAGCCAGAACCAGGTATTGCACGATGAATTCGATGTCACCAATTCCGCCGGCTCCTTGCTTAAGATCAAATTGATTCGTATCGCTCTTGTCGAGTTTTGAGCGCATCCGCTGGCGCATTGAAATGACATCGTCGCGAAGCTTGTCCCGGCGCACGCGGCGCGTCAGTGTGTCGGCCCGGATTCGCACGAATTCTTGCGCGATCTTACCGCTGCCGGCAACAGGTCGGGCACGAAGCAAAGCCTGGTGTTCCCAGGTCCAGGCGTTTTCCTCCTGATACCGCTCAAATGCATCAACACTGCTGACGAGCAGGCCCGAGTGACCGTCGGGGCGCAATCGCATATCGACCTCATAGAGCAATCCTGACCCTGTTTGCGTCGTCAGGAAGTGTGCCAGGCGGCGCACCAGACGCGTGAAGAACATCGTGTTGTCAATCGACTTGCTGCCACTGGTTTTCTGCTCAGACCCGTGTGAGTCGTGCAGAAACACAATATCCAGGTCTGACCCATACGACATTTCCAGGCCGCCGAGTTTGCCGTAGCCGATAATTCCGAACCCTGCCTGATAGCGCAGGCCATCGACGACATATTCCGGCACGCCCTGCTGTTCGGTCATCTCTTGCCAGGCGATGCGCAAGGCATGACTCAGGACAGTCTCCGCAAGCTCCGTCAAGCTGTCACTGACTTTCATAATTGGCAGATTGCCAGTGAAATCAGCGACAGCAACACGGAAGAGATTTGCGCGCTGGAATTGACCAAGCACGGACACTTGCTCTTCTATGTCTTGTGCAGAACAATTTTCCAGGCGGTCTTCAAGCTCGGATTTGAGCTCGTCTTTCGAAACGTAGACTGAATGCAAATTTGGGTCGAACAATTCATCGAGGAGTATCGGGTATCTGCTTATCTGCTCGGCGATGTACGTGCTGCGCTCGCACAGGTTAACCAGGCGCGCCAGCACATGGCTGTTTTCGTTGAGTAGCGCGATATAGGCACTGCGCCGCAAGACCTTTTCGACAACTGCGAGAATTCGTATCAGTGCCGTTACCGGTTGCCCGCTCTCTCGTATCAAGAGCAATAAATCGGGCATGAATTGCTGCAACCGCCGCCGCGCATCTGAGTCAATCTGTTGCGTTCCTGGCGCGCCTGAAAACACTACAAGTCGTTCGGCAACCCCTTCTGCCATGCGAAAGCCCTCATCTGTCAGTAGTGCTTTCCACGCTGCGGCATCGGCGTTGCTCTCCCAGGCTTCCGCCAGGCGACGTTGCAGTCGATTATCGTCTCCAACAACGCGGTCGCGAAAAGCGATCGCTTCAAATTGCCGCGTCACGTTGCTGCGGTGTTGATCAAGATCAGTAAGTAAGGCATTCCAATCCGGATATCTCATCGCAAGACACAATCGGGCACGATCGACCGCGCCCGTCGGTAACTCGTGGGTCTGTTGATCACGAATAGCTTGTATGAAATTCTCAAGCCGGCGAAGGAAGTGGTATGCGTCGGTCAGGGTTTTGGCGTCGGTATCATCCAGCCCGTGCCTGCCAACGAGCCTGGGCAGGACGCGCAGCAACTTTTGGTCCTGCAGGTCTGGTTGCCTGCCTCCCCGTACGAGTTGTAAGGACTGAACAATGAATTCAATTTCCCTAATACCACCCGGGCCCAGCTTGATGTTGTCTGCCAATTCGCGCCGCCGTACCTCAGCCGCAATCAATGCGTGCATTTCGCGTAACGACTCGAATACACCGAAATCCAGATAGCGCCGGTATACGAACGGCGAAATCAGATTGTCGTAAAGTTCGTCAGCAATAGCAGTCGCGGGCTGCGGGCCGACGATACGCGCTTTGACATAGGCATAGCGCTCCCAGCCACGGCCATGCTGCAAGAGATAAGACTCAAGAGCCGCAAAGCTGACGATGGGTGGGCCACTTTCTCCGAACGGCCGTAATCGTGTGTCGATGCGGAACGCGAAGCCATCGGCCGTCACTTCGTCGATTAATGCAAGGATGTGACGTGACAGTCGCGTGAAGTAGTCCTGTGCGGCCAGGCTCTTGTTTCCGTCACTATCAGCGTCGGAAGGAAATAAAAAGATCAGGTCGATATCTGACGAGAAATTGAGCTCCGCGCCACCGAGTTTGCCCATCCCGAGAATGATGATGGATACAGGATTGCCCTGTTCATCACGCACATCTCCGTATCGCTCCCGCAGCTGACGCACGGCGAATCCAGTCGCCGCACCAAGAATTTGCTCAGCGAGATTCGACAATAGTGACAGTGTCTCTTCGAGAGTTGTAACACCTGCCACTTCCCGCCACAGAATTCTCAGCATGGCTCGATGGCGAATGCGGCGCAATTGCTTCTTGGCCAACTCGACCTCGCCTTCACAATCCCTTACCTGGCTCACCAGCTCGCGAAGTTCACTCGGGTCAGCTACGTCACTTATAGTGCTCTGTTGTCCGACGAACCACTGCCATTCCCGAAGCAGCATCCTGGCAGCGAAATCGCTGCAGGCCACAAGTCTCCCCAACGTGTCGATAGTCTCATCGCCCAGTTCGACGCCAGGATGTACTTCAAGAAGCCGATCGAACCACAGCGATGCGCCACCACGTAGCTCACCAGGCAAGGCGTCGACAGTAGCTGCGATCTTTGCTTCGAGCATGCCACTCATAAACTTGAGTTTATCAGTCCGCTTGCAGAATGAAGACTGCCGCGAACTGAAAGATGTCAGGCCGGAGCGGCCCGGACGATCACGGTCGTAGCCTCGCCAATTAAGCCTTGCAAGGCAGCGTCAAGCCCGATCGGTTTGCCCACCAAAAAACCCTGCGCGTAGTTGACGCCAAGCTCGGTGATGAGCTTGAGCGCCTCCTCACTTTCAACGTACTCGGCAACGGTCTCAAGCTCCATTACCTTGGCGACCTGTGTGATGGCAGCCACCATTGACTCAGATATCCGATTGTCGGCGATATCCCGGATGAAGTTACCATCGATCTTCAGGGTATCGACATTGAAATTCTTGAGGTAAGCAAAGGAGCTCAATCCCGCACCAAAATCGTCAAGTGAAATTTTGCAGCCTCGTTCACGCAGCGCATCGATGAAAGCCTGCGCTTTTTCGAGATTGGAGACAGCGACCGACTCGGTCACCTCAAAACCAAGTGTTTCAGCTGACAGGCCACTTTCACTAAGTTCGTCTTCGATGAATTCGAGGATCTCATCATCGCCAATCGACTGCCCTGAGAGATTCACCGCAAAATTTGCCTGCACAACCTCTACCAGTTCCGAATTCTCAGCCAATTTGGCGATAGTTTTAGATATGACCCAGCGATCGATTTGTGGCGTCAGCTTGTAACGCTCGGCAGCCGAGAAGAGAGCCTCTGTTGGAATATCTTTGCCGTCACGGTCCTTCATCCGCAGCAGGATTTCAAAGCGTGGGCGTGAATCTTCACCACTGAGGCTTTTGATCGGCTGCGCCAGCAGTTCGAACTCATCGCCATCGAGCGCCTGTTGTATGCGAGCAACCAGTTGCATGTCGTCATGACGGCGTATGAGGCTCTGATTCTGATCGTCGTAAACCTCGATTCGATCCCCACCATGCTCCTTCGCTGCCTCGCAAGCCATTCTTGCGCTCGTCAATACCTGACTCACATCGCCGGTCTGGGAATTTTGCTCAGCAATGCCGATGCTCATCGTCACCTGCAGAGACTTGTCTCCCTTGAGGTAGCGAAGTGCTTGCCCTTTCTCGCGAATCGCCTGCGCTAGTTCGACGGCCTTGTCAGATTTTGCATGTGTCAACAAAATGCAGAATTCGTCACCGGCTAGCCGCGACACGACAGCATTGCGCGACAGGCCCTCTCCGAGCAGGCGAGCGAAACTAACAATCACCTCATCGCCTGCCCCGCGGTCAAATGTGTCGTTGACGAGTTGAAGATTATCGAGGTCAAGATAGATCAGTTGATGGGTGTCATCGGAACCGGAGAGCGTTTTCGATGACTCGTACAGTTGTGCCTCAAAACCTGCTCGGTTCATGAGGCCAGTCTTCGAATCAAAAGACTGTTCGATGACGTACTCAACCTGGCGCGCGATGTGCGCCATGAATCGGCGGTCCGACTTTGTGAATCCGTCGTTGTTGACTCTCCCGAGCTGCGCCAGTACGCCTTCGAGGTTGCCGTACCTGTCCAGCAGTGGGCACAGCAAGGCCTGAAATCCCTGCTCCGGCGCGTTTTCAGCGCCGTCAATGCTCGGAATCTCGAAAACCACCGGCCAGCGTTTGTCTTCCAGCTTTGGCAGCATGTCGTCGATCAGATACTTGTCGAGTACCTTGCTATTGACGTTCTTCCAGCTTGGGTGCGTAGCGCTTATGCGAATACGTTTCGAGGGAATGAGGAGCACACTGTATGCGATGCCGAGATGTCGGCCGCTTCGACCAACAAGTTGCGCGAAACTCGCATGGCCGGTTGAGCTGCCACTGATCTTCTCGTCGACTTCATAAACAAGCTCCAGTTCCTTGCCGACGTCCTCATTGCGCTGCTCCGAATCTTGCAGCTTTTGACCGAGAAGCAGGTTTTCACCGATTAGATCAACGGCTGGCCGCAAGATGTTGACGAGCATCTGCGGATTGAAGGAGGAACTCTTGCCGGCGTTTCGCGAAAACACGGCAATGAGTAAGCCGAGCCTCATTCCGGAGTCATCCTGCACCGGCAGAACGAGCAGCGTGCGTGCGGATGTCAGGGTACGACGGATAGCGTTTTTGTCAGACTCAGATCCCGCGATAATCTCCTCAGGAAGTTCCGCGGCGAACTTGTCGATTTCGTAGTCGTCGGCACCATCACTGCTCCAGACGCACTGACGTTCGGCGCTGTAAAAACAGAAACACTGGGCGCGTGGCACGAGTGAATGCAGCAGGCCCTTCGCCTTGCCAATATTCTTTCTTATTTGCAGATTGTGCAGGTCGGCTGACAACGCTGGCTCCGTGCAGATTGGCCCATGCGTGGACCACCCACGATGCCAGCTGGCAGTTGGTCTGGCTGTGACTCATGTCTCAAGTGAGGCCGTTTCGGCCATGAATTCAGTGAATTACACGGTTTCGACGGATATTTGCTGCGGCCGGTACAGAAATGGGAAAAGCCCACTTTGATCAATGGGCATGCGTTGTCACGAATTGCGACGAAAAGGGGTCACAGCGATTCGAGCCAGTCGTCGTCTGACCCTTCGTTGACACCCTCGAAAAGCGGTGTCGAAAGGTAACGCTCTCCGTTATCGGGCAACATGGCCAGAATAACCGACCCCTCCGGTGCGTTCTCCGCGACCTCAAGCGCAGTCGCCAAAGTGGCACCCGATGATATGCCCGTGAAAATGCCCTCCTTGTGCGCCAATTCGCGCGAAACTTCGATCGCCCGATCGTCGGTCACGGACAGCAACTCGTCATAGACTTCACGGTCCAGCACTTCAGGGATGAAGTCGGGCGTCCAACCCTGGATCTTGTGCGGATTCCACTCGTTTCCTGCAAGCAGCGACGCACCTGCCGGCTCGGTCGCAACAATCGTCAGGTCCGGCCTTGCCGCCTTGAGCACTTGTCCGGCACCGGTCATCGTGCCACCCGTGCCATAACCAGTCACCCAATAGTCGAGTCGTTTGCCCGCGAAATCACTAAGTATCTCAGGACCCGTCGTCTGTGCGTGATACTCGGGATTGGCCGGATTCTCGAACTGGCGCGCGAGGAACCAGCCGTGTTTTTCGGCAAGCTCTTCAGCCTTCCTGACCATTCCCGTACCCCGCTCGGCAGCCGGCGTGAGGATGACCTTTGCACCCAGTCCGCGCATGATTTTGCGGCGTTCGATGGAGAAGGACTCAGCCATTGTCGCGACGAACGTATAACCCTTCACCGCACAGACCATTGCCAGTGCAATGCCGGTGTTGCCTGACGTGGCTTCGATAATTGTCTGCCCTGGCTCTAACACTCCCCTCTGCTCCGCGTCGATAATGATGGCGAGCGCAAGACGGTCTTTGACTGACGCGAGCGGATTGAATGACTCGACTTTTACGTACAGGTTCACGTGATCGGGGCCCGTTCGATTGAGGCGAACGATAGGCGTATTGCCGATTGTTTGCAGAATATTATCGTAAATCATTAGTCCGTCCTTTTTCCGGTTTGATTGAGGCTACCATGGATCAGTAGTTGTTCGGCGGTCCTCGTATTCTCAATAATCCCCGCAGGCCGGTCGGGTCACGAATTTTCTGCCTACATAACAATGTATTATATGCAGGCCTAATTTTGGCCCGCAGTGAAACGATCGCGCCCTTCTGCGGTCACATAGTGAAGACGCAGAGAAGCACCGTTCGGAATGAAATTACAACAACTGAAATATCTGCTTGCGATCGTCGACAACGGACTGAACATTACAGCGGCAGCAGAGACGATGTTCACGTCACAGCCAGGGGTCAGCAAGCAGCTGAAATTGCTCGAGGAAGAACTCGGGCTGCAGCTTTTTACTCGCAAAGGAAAGAGCCTGGGAGGCATCACAGCCGCCGGCCAGCAGGTAATCGATCGCGCCCGACTGATCATGCAGGAAGTCGACAACATTCGTAGCCTCGCGTCGGATTATTATCACGAGGAGGAAGGAACCCTGTCGATTGCGACGACGCATACGCAGGCTCGCTACGTGCTTCCTGACGTCATTCGCGAATTTCGGGATAGCTATCCGCGAGTCAGCCTGAACCTGCATCAGGGGACTTCCGAACAAATCGCCGACATGGTAAAGGCGAATGATATCGATTTTGCGATCGCGACAGGATCGCATGGCCTGTTTGGCGACTTGCTGCTCGTACCGAGTTATCACTGGGATCGAAAAATCATCGTACCCAAGGATCACGTGCTCGCTGCTCTCGATCGAAAGCTAACCCTGAAGGACCTCGCCGAACATCCACTGGTTACTTACGTGTTCAGCTTCGGCGGTCAGTCGTCGTTGAAGCGCGCATTCGCAGATCAGGGGCTGGAACCGGATGTCGTATTCACCGCGCGAGATGCAGACGTAATCAAAACTTATGTTCGCATGGGTCTCGGCGTTGGCATCGTCGCGAGCATGGCTGAGGACTGTGATGATCTGAAAGACCTCGCCTCCGTTGATGCAGAAGGACTTTTCCCGCGTAGCACGACCTGGATCGGCTTTCGCAAGGACATCGTACTGCGACGTTATATGCTCGATTTCGTGCGCTTGTTCGCACCACACATAACTTCAGATCAACTTGAGCAAACTCGCCATGTCAGGTCACAAGCCGATATCGACAAGCTTTTCAAAGATGCGAATTTGCCGGTGCGTGGCGGCTGCTCCGACGACATCACCGAAGCCGCCTGATCCAGGGCGGCCCTGGCCAAAAAAACGATCGTCTCTAGTCCGCAATTTCAGGGCTGGCCCGGATAATTCACCAGTTGGCGCGTAAGATCGCTTAAGGAATTGATTGGTTGACGGATTTTCTGATTGAGTGGAATAACGGTGTCTATTTCCGAAAGCAGAAAATCCGTCAGGCGATCAAAGACTAAGCGAGAGCGCGGCGAACTGGTGAATTATCCGGGCTAGTAGATGCGAATTCCACCATGACGCCTGCGGCTGCGGTGGTCGACGAACCACAGACCGGCAAGAAAGCCGCCAACCAGGCAGGCCCCGACCGCACCAGCCACCCACTGCAGTGGCATGCTGTCCTTGTATTGAGATTGCCGGTTACGCAATCCTGAATTTTCCTCGCCGAGTTCAGTCGCGCTTGCCTCACTTTCATCGAGCCGGACCTGCAAATCGATTGCCTGCTGTTTCAAGGTTTCGATCGTTGCCGCAGGAGCCGCAAATGCCTGCCGGGTGTCTTCCAGCTCCCGCGCAAGACTGTCCGCCTCGGCCCGCGTTTCCGCAACGATCAATTTGGCTGGCTTGTCGGCAACGAGAAACCCGGCTTTGACGAAACCCTGCGTACCGTCGGGAAGCTGCACATTCGCGTAATAACGAGTACGTGATAGCACCTCCATTTCCTGGCCGCTGTCCAGGTTACGAAATGGCCGGTCACTCGTATCTTCGGCCTGATGCAGGCCAAGCTGCAGCGTGTCTGTTACATAGGCCGTCTCAGCCGCCACCACCCAAGGCAACAGCGTTAAAATCCCAAGAACTAGTCGCATTCCCGATCTCCCAGGTCGATCAACGAGAGTCTACTACAGCAACACCATTCCGGGTCCAGCCGAGGGCTATAACTCATGAAGCCATCGCAACAGCGCCTCCTGAATCTCCTCACCCGGACCGCGATGGATGTCGGTATGGTTCTGCAGCATGACGACCACGAATCGCCTCCCGGACCGCGACTGCAGGTAGCCTGCGATCGCAGAGACGTGATCGAGAGAACCCGTCTTAAGGTGTGCTGATCCCTCCAGAAGGAGATTGTCCAGTCGATTTGTGAGCGTTCCGTCCAGACCCGCCAGTGACATCGATGCAACATACTCAGGCATGTAGGTCTGTTGCCACGCGAAACGGAGCATCGCAGCAAAATCAGCGGCGGTCATTCGTGCCTCACGCGACAGACCTGCACCATTGTCGAAAGCCAACTCCGAAAACTCCAGGCCCCTTTGCTGCAACCAATCGCCAACGACCCGGCGGCCACCGGCTTCGGTGCCCGGTACGCCGAGAACTTCTGCTGACAGCGTGTACAGAAGCTGCCGCGCCATCACGTTGTTGCTGTACTTGTTAATTCGCGTAATTACGTCCGCAAGTGGTAGTGACCCAAATTGGACCAGGGGCTCCACATTCTCCGGGGCCGTGGCATTTTTCCAGCCGCCCTCGAATATGCCTCCCGATTCCCGCCACAAGGCAGTGAACAATCCGTAAGCAAACTCATTGTGCTCAAGTGCCGTCCGATCCATAGCGTACCGTTTACAGCCGCTTGGAAATTTGCCACTGAAGGTCATCTTATCGATCGCGTCATCGAAGCTAATCGTTATGCCGCGTTGGTAGCCACGGCAAGCTCCGGACACGAGCGTCAGTCGATTGTCGACTGCCAGATTGGCCAGCCACGGGTCCAGCGAGACCCGGACACTGTTCGCTTCACGGTTCGGCTCAAACCAGTAGCGAACGACCTTGAAGTTCATCAGAAGTGCGTTCGGTGCAACATTGTAAGCACGCAGTGGTTGCCGATCGAAGGCGGCTGGATCGTGATTATCAGCTGTGAAGTAACTGTCATCTATCAGTAAATCGCCGCCG
>Ga0255052_10000264_pt1 | contig 41257 bp, 57 predicted proteins | sample JV7_2_21_MG_FD_188632 | JGI IMG/M metagenome (GOLD analysis project Ga0255052, IMG submission 188632) | Seawater microbial communities from Jervis Inlet, British Columbia, Canada - JV7_2_21 | ecosystem: Environmental > Aquatic > Marine > Inlet | place: Canada: British Columbia | collected...
TGGAATCAGGAGACATTGAGGGGGCAATGCGCGCCCGTGACGGCACCGCGGTTCAGCCATCCGGCGCTGAGGGCGCTCCTGAGCCCGCTCCAGGCGTTCCGGGCCCAGCACCCTCTTCGGACCTTCAAGCCGGCACGGATGCCGGTGGCGCCGCAGCAGGGATGCCTGAGGACCCAGGCACGGCCGGGCAGCAGGGAGCACCCGGGCAGCAACAGGCACCACCGGGACCAGATCCCACGATGCCGATGCGTCCGAGCTATCCGGGCTATAGCAACATGGACAAGTTCACCATGGAGCCGCAGGCGCTTACCGCGCTGACGGATGATCTCAACGGCGGGAAGGTAACGGATCAGCAGCAGATGACAGAGGGCGTGACTACAGTGCTGGTCAACAAGTTCCGACCAAAAGCCCAGTGGATGGTCGACAACGGGCAGGCCGAGAACCTTGAGCAGGCTATGGGTGCGCTCATGGAGCCATTCGGCACGATCGGAATGGAGGACATGGAGGCCGCAAACGAAATGCTTGGCCCAGAGGGCGTAGCTGATGGTGTTGAGACCGCGGTCAAACAACACGGTGGAGACCCGTCAGACCCGAACGTGATAGAGCAGGCGATCGACTGGTTCATGAAGCAGTCAACTGCTGACAAGATTGGCATGGCTGCTGGCCTGTTCACAACAGTGATGGCTGGCATCAACGCCATGATGGGTGGCAACGGATGGGTCAGCCTCATCATGGGTGCGCTTGGTATTGGAGGCATGGCTGCTGGAGGTACTGGTGTCCTTGGTGACATGTTTGGCGGAGAGGCAACACCAGAGGGAGCACCAGCACAGCCAGCACAAGCACCTGCACCAGCGCAAGCACCAGAGGGCAGCTTTGCTACGCCAGTGCCAGAGACGCAGCCAGAGCCTGGTATGGACGCGGGCGCGCCAACCGCAGGTGTGCCACAGTTGGCGCCAAGCTCTGAACCCGGAACGACAGCAGCTACGAACAGCTCTGCCACCGGTGACCCATCTAAGTCGCCACAGCTGAGCTTGGGGGCAGGAGCAGCAGGTGCGGCAGCAGGGGCGCCTATCATCGATCAGTTCTGGAGCGACAAGCAGATCACTGCACGTGAGGGCCAGCAGTTGATGAGAGACCCTCAGGCGCGCGCGGCGATCATGAAGATGCCGCCGGAGCAGGTTGACCCAATGCTGGCATCCTACGCCAAGAACTCTCCTGAGTTTGCCAAGAAGATGAAGAGCATCAAAGGCAGCCCCAGGTCCGCGATGAAGGTCATGATGGGCGCTAAAGGTAAGACAGTAAATCTTGGTCCTGGTAACTGGTTTGCTAGCGAGAAAGAACGCATGGGCCAGGGCATGAGTCAGCAACAAGCTGACTGGATGGCCGCACGCGCCAGGAACTATCGAGGATAACGAACCATCGGTCCGCCGGGCTGGCCTGTAGGAGATTTCCTTCCTTTGCTCCTACGGGCCGCCCGGTTTTTTCGACACAGGGAGAGGCAATGAGTGACACTGAGTGGCTGATGATTGCGTGCATGGCCATCACCATCTACTGCATGATGTGCAGCGGCCCGCGGCGTAGGCGCTAGCGAGGGCCTTGTATTCTTGCCCTGATTGGTCAATAATGTCGGCATGAAACGAACACGCACCCGTGCCGAGATCATCGAGACCATCCTCTGGATCATTGTGCTCTTCATAGTGCTCCTCATCGGCAGCACGTGCATAGGCGCAGACATCGTGCGCAACGAGGCAACGCTCACCTGCGACAGCACCGAGTGGCACAGCATCGACGCAGCGCCAAACTTCTTGACTATCAGGAGTGCATACTGGAGCGTAGAGGTTCCTGTCAGGGAAGATCCAACGGTGTACCGGCTCATCGGTGTCATCTGGGAGGAACGGCGTTACTGGTGGGGCTATGGCGACGAGGGCGAGTACGAGGACGTGGAGACAACGACGTACACCTACTCCTCGGTCAGGGCCAGCTACTACGACTCGCACGTTACCGGCACGACCGAGAAGCTGGCACCGGCTGTGCTGGCCTTGGTACGCCGCTTCACCAGCGACCACACGCTCAAGCACGTAAAGATGATCGAGAGGAAGAAGAAGTGATGTCGGAACTACCCGACCTACTGCGTAAGCGGCTGGGCGCTGCCTACACTACGACGGTGCTGGAGCGTGTTCAGGAGCTCCAGCAAGAGCTCCGTACCCGGAAGCTCTACTGGGCGTCCCAGGTAAACCAGGGCGTCATAACCGAGGCCGAGTTCGCTGATTGCATACGTAGTGCAATTGCGGAGGCCCAGGCGGCCTTGGATGACTCGATCGGGGAGCGCATGTCTGCTAAACTCTTTGGACCACTGGAGAAGACCGACGATGGCCCGTAAGCCAGACCTAGCAAAGGACCGTATCGTTATTGTAATGGGCGCCGTACTCCCGGGGGCGAAAGATCCGCGACAGTTTCGCCGGGGACACACTCACGACCGTAGTGGCAACGTGCCGCTCGGCCCGCCTGTCTGTGCGCCGTATGCTGATGTGGAGGAGGTACTGCTGGACGTACACCACTCCCGTAAGTTCCGCTGTATGCTGGAGACATCGATTGGCACGATCGATGAGCATGTTGCGGCTTACCGTGCCGCGCTGACAACTGCCGTGCATTCATACTTCATGACAGACAGGGAGTGCGAAGAGGATCCTACGCCGTGTAGCGCTTGGACTGCTAACGAAGAGCTGCAGGCACAACTCGAGGAGTGGATCAAGTCCGGGCAGGTCTACGAGCGGGATGGCTGCTACATCGTGCCGTTCCAGCTACCCGAAAAGGAAACCAACGATGGGTGAGTTCATAGGACGCGTGGTCTCGGGGGTGTTGATGGCCCTAATCGGGCAGGCGATGGCCCTGACGTACTGGATACACGTGGGCATAATCCCGCCAACGATCCCAACGATCCCAGAGCTACCCCCGATGGTGTGCCCGCCACCAGAGGCGCTTCCCGTGCCGCCTAACCCGTTTTGCTGTTCTTGCTGCCCCTGTATGAAGGAGGATGATCGATGAAGTTTACTCGCTACGACATGGGACTTATCGCGTTCTGCGGAACGCTGCTCATGACGTTCACGGTGCTGAGCGCCTATCTGGCGTCGCTGCTGGCGCAGCCCGCACCGACGCTAGAAGCAGACCCGGTGGTTGCAGAGACCCCGGTGGATCCTGCGCTGGAGCCCGTACTCGTTGATACCACGGGAACGGTCCCATCGCCGCCCCAGGGACCGATAGGTGGGCCACAACCCGCACCGGTGGAGCCCCAAGAGGCAGCACCGGTGGAGCCCCAGGAGCCAGCACCCGTCGTACAGCCGGCGCCTGTTGTCAAACCGGCACCGGTGGCCAAACGCGTGCCGCAGCAGGCCCCACGTGGTAACATGGGGTGGGGCTGGTAAACACGATACACGTAAAGGAGAAGCAGATGCTGTCGAGACGTGATGCAATCAAGGGCGTTATCGCTATTGGTGGCGGGTTGGCTGCCAGTAACATCGTAGGCCAGGACTTTCGGCCGTCGCTCAAGCCGGCGCCGCTGCATGCCAAAAAGCACTGGCCAGAGGTCAACAAGCTAGGTGATACCCTGCACAAAGAGCTGATCGAGTGCAAGCGGTATGTTCGTCGCTGGAAGCGCTGGCGCAAGAGCGAAGGCGAGCCCGATCAGATTACCCCGTCTGGCGTAGCAGTTCCTTTTGCTACGCAGCCGCTCAACTTCTATCTACGACCAGCAGACGAAGCCGAACAGCAGCTCAAGCCGCCGAAGATCCCTTATTTGATGTATGCCCTTGAGGGCTGGGGCGCCTATCACCAGCTGCAGGCTATGCTTGAGAAGCTGTGGCTCGAAGACCCTCCGTTCGGTGATGGCGTAGACAAGCTCACGCTGCGTATGCCTGGCAACAAATGGGTGCACAAAGGCCGTACGGCGACGCCGCGCATAGCCCTCGATATTGAGGAGTTGGAAGAGCGCGCTGTGGCGCGGATGGTCATTGGGTTCCACGAGGGACTACGCGCCGAGCTGGATATGCGCCTGGAGCACGCCAAGCAGGCTTTCTTGGAGACCTACAAATCCCGACGGTGGCGCGTCCGGCAGCAGTGGAAGCAGCCGCAGATGGCGGTCAAGAAGAACGGCTACATGTTCGAGGCGTTCTCTTACGTCGTCACAGCCGGCTACATCGAGCCGGCATCCCGTGAAGGCGTAACATGCTCCCTGTAGAACCACCACAGCTTGACGTCCGATTCGTGCCAGACAAGTTTGTGCCGAAGTCGTGGGGCTGGGAGAACTGGCTCCACAACGACAAGGACAGTAACTACTGCCTCAAGCAGCTGTTCATCAAAGCCGGGCAGAAGACCAGCATCCACCGGCATCCCGTGAAGGATGAGGCGATACACTGCCATTCCGGCGTGTGCTACATAGCCTGCCAGGCGCCACCAGAAGCCCCCGCCGCGGTCCGTACGCACGCGGCTGCATATGGGCCCTTCATCTATACGATAAAGCCCGGGCAGACCGTGCACATCAAGGCGGGTGCCTGGCACTGTCTGCACGCCAAAGAAGACACCCTGCTCTACGAGGGCTCCACATTCCACAGCGACGACGACGTAGAGCGTCGCGACTCATGGAAAGAAGAAGACGATGTACGTACGCGACGACAAGAACCTGACCCCGACACAACTCAAGCGTGTGGCGGAGAATAGCCGCGGAGCCGGTAGCGGATCACACGCAGCTACCGGGTTCTGCGTGGGCTATGGTATCGCTGGACTGCTCGTAATCATCACCCTCCTCATTGCAACGTGTACGTAGTTATGGAAGAGCCAGTCGAACGACAGCAAGATTGTTTAGTTGATCCAGCGCTTTGGCCCGCAGCGCGTGTTGTGGACGCGCTCGGCGTTGACCGTGAGGTGTGGGAGGAACATGCGCAGTCATTCGAGCTGGAGTGGTGGGTGGATACCGACCTCACCAGAAGCATGATTGCGGCGAAGGATGACCCGGCACTGCTCAATCGGCTGCAGCGTAAATCGACTGCAGGCCATGCTTGGCTCTCGGGGCAGATCCTCAGCGAGTTCGGCTTCACACAGCGACAGTATGCCGGAAAGCGTGTCTTGGAGGTCGGTTGCGGCCCCACGGGGCGTACGCTGTGGTTCGAGGATGCCGCGATCGAGGCCTTCGAGCCGCTGGCTGCGCAGTTCTGCGCTACTGTGCCATGGGCAGAATTCATGCATTTTGATAAGGTGTACTCGGCTCCGATTGAAACGCATATACCAGAGCTAAATGAGACGTTTGATGCTGTGCTTAGCTTCAACTGCCTGGATCACTGCTATGACCTACGCGCGGCACTACGGAACATCCGGCGATACTTGCGTCCAGGCGGCACAGCGTTCCTGTCATTCGATGTGGACAACTATGGCCATGACCCGACGCATCCAGTCAGCGTGTCGCACAGGACCGCACACCATGCGATGCAGGACGTAGGCTTTAGCGTGGTCAAGGTAGACTGCGGACATTGCTATCCTAAGCCTGACGGGACGTGGCTCGACAGTTGGGGAGGCGGAAGAGCATGGCACTGGTGGCTGGAGAAGCCGAGACTCGTTTACCCTCTTGCGGCGTTACCGAACTGCTGGATGCGTGTCCCACGTAAGGAGACAGGTAAGCTATGGGAGTTCGACGAATCCGCCGACGAGGCCGCCAGGGACGTGTAAAGCGTCGCAAAAAGCGCAAGTCGGCGCCTGTTGTAGCCGGCAAGATGATACGGTTGTATGAGTACCTCAAGGCAGACGGCTCTTTCGACCTGGAGGCGTACCGTCGGGTACAAATTGCAGGAAATCACTGTAAACTGCAACATCAGTGGGCGACTGAAGACCAGATCAGTATGCTTGCCCAGCATATCGTACAGCGGATCGGCGCTCCACGGGCCGGTCTGTGTCATGGCACCCGTCGCGGTGCAGAGCAGGCGTGGTTCCGTAAGTATCTGAGGGACTGCGAGGTCATTGGTACCGAGATATCAGACACGGCTACGCGTTTCCCGCATACAATCCAGTGGGACTTCCATGACGTCAAGGATGAGTGGCTGGACGCCATGGACTTCATCTTCAGCAACGCGTTTGACCACACCTATGCGCCCGAGCAGTGCCTGAATGCGTGGATGAGTTGTGTACGTTCGGGTGGGTTGTGCATACTGGAGCATAGTGACTATCACGAGGCAGCGGCGGTGTGCGAGCTGGATCCCTTCGGGGCGTCATTGCTGCACATGCCCTACCTGATAGCTCTCTGGGGTAAGTCGCGTTACGCAGTACGAGAGATTCTAACAGCGCCTAGGCGTAGTCACCGTAACCACACAATGACTCATTTCTTGCTGATACACAAGTGGTAGGTAAGCTATGGGAGTTCGACGAATCCGCAAACGTGCCCGTAAGGGACGCATAAAGCGTCGCAAGGGGCGTAGTGTCACCCCGCCGACAAATGATCCGCCAAATGATCCGCACTGGCGCAAGTACTTGCGTACAGCTTGGGCGCCATCTTACTTTGTGACAACGCGCTTGTTGAATGCGCGTGAACTCATCCGCGGTGTTGAGTTGGGCGTTGCATCTGGTTGGCACGCAGACCAGATCCTATTGCGCTGTCCACGCGCAGAGGTGATAGGCATTGACGCCTATCATCCAACAACAGCTATGACTTTGCAGCGGAAGTATACTGCAGAGCAGCATAACGCTACGATGATGAAGATGCTACAGCTGCTACAGCCGCACGGCACACGTTTCCAGTTTATCCGCCAAACGACGGTAGATGCGGCAGCGCTAGTCACCGGGCCGTTTGATTGGATCTACGTCGACGCTAGTCATGATAAGGTCTCGGTCGCCGCTGACCTTGAAGCATGGGCCCCAAAGCTGCGTCCGGGCGGGTTGTTGATGGGGCACGACTACGGCTGCCGACGCCATACGGGTGTGAAGCTGGCTGTAGATGCGTTTGTGGCAGCACGGGGCTTGCATCTGGGCGGTATTGAGCGTTCTGTGTGGTGGCTAGATCTAGGAGACTGAACAATGGGAATGAGTGTTACCAATGGTTCGGCAATGCTGTTCCAGCGCGCTATTGAGTGTGGCCTTGTAATTGGCCCAGGCACGCGAATGGCGGAGCTTGGCAACCAGCATGTCCGTCACTTCACTAAGCGGCCCGTGGCGGCCAAGCGGCTGTTCACGTACTTCGGGGTGGAGCATGACAGTTTTGACACTAACGGTAATGACGGCGCAATGAAGGTCGACCTGGGGAAGCCGTTACCGTCGAAGTTTGTCGGGCAATATCACGTGGTCACTAATTTTGGGACCGCGGAGCACGTCCGGAATCAGTACCAATGCTTTAAGAATATCGCTGCCCTCTGTATGCCAGATGGAATGATGATCCACTCGCTGCCGATTGCAGGGGAATGGCCTGGCCATGGTCTGGTAGCTGGTTATACGTTGGAGCAGGCAAAGAACTTCTTTGCTGTCTGTGGTTACACAGTTATCGAGTGTCTGCGCAACAGACAACATAAGCCCGCTTGTGTCAGTGCGCTGGTTTATAATACGCTGGCGCCCTTTATTGACGAGGACACCTTTTATTCTGTCATGCCGAAGGTGTAGCCCTATGAGTACGCTTCAAGCAACTGCATTCCAGGCGGCCCATGCGCGATCATGCTCTGGGCTGCCTGGACCGCGGTTGGAACCCGCCTTTTATGATGAGGTCCGGTGTTTGGACGTGCAATTTGGGCGTACGTACGTGGCTGGTTTCTGGACAGACTGGAGACAATCTCATTCTGGTAAGGACGCGCGCATGCATAAATATCTGCAACGCCTGCCTGCCAATGAGCAGTTTTTCACGGTTGTTCAGCACGACAACGGGCTCAGCGCACTATCAGATAATCTGATGGTATTTAGTGCGGGTGGCCCAGCAAATCCGCATGACATACCTATTCCGCTGCTCGTGCCTTCGTTACAGCGTGATTTTGCGCCGCGAGAGCGTCCGTGGCGCGTTTCATTTGTAGGGCGTGTAAATAAGGCTACAAATCGTACGGGCGCACGTAGCGCCATGCTGCGGGCGTTCCGCGGGCATAAGGAATTCAAGGAGCACCGTGTATGTGGACGTCAGCAGTATTGTGACATCTTACGTGGCTCGGAATTCGTACTGTGTCCACGTGGTTACGGGCCAACGTCCTTTCGACTGTACGAGACACTGACATTGGGTTCAATTCCGGTAGTCATACACAATGACGTGAAGTGGCTGCCGTACACCGATGTGTTGGATTGGAGTACGTTTGCTGTTGTTGCACATGTGGGAGAGTTGTCTTCGCTACCAGAGCGCCTCGCAGCCATCGACAGCACCGCAGCGCAGCGGATGCGTACTGCCGCGCGTGATGTATTTGACGACTACTTTACCATCAAAGGGCTAGTCCAGCAGGTCGTGCATCTGACGACGCTGCACGACTAGAGCAAGCATGCGTGTTACCAACCAGAACACGCCGGTGTTGCTGATGGCAAACAGCGGCGCGGCCGATATCACGCTGAACTGCATCTACTCGCTCAAGATGTGGGGCATCCATAACATCGAGATCTGTGCGCTCGATCAGGCGTTCCATGACCGTGCGGCCGCATACGGGCTATCAGTGACGTCCGGAGAGTTCGTGTGCGCGAGCGCGTACCAGAATTACGGCACGCAGCATTTCAAGGCCGTGATGATGCTCAAGCTCAAGCTCATAGTGAAGTATTTGAAGGCGCGCAGGTCTGTGCTGTACATGGACGGTGACATTGTCGCAACGGGCAATGTCTATGAATACCTAGTAGGTGACTATGACGTATGGCTGCGGAGTATGGGTTTTGTGTGCGCATGCCCGACGATATGTGCATGGTCACTATTCGAGCGCGCTCAGGGTGTTAAGTACATTCGTGGGCGGTCTGGTGACCAGAAGTACGTCTACCACGTAATGCGCAACAAGGCTAGGTACGGTCTTGCTGGACTTAAAGTGCAGATGCTGTCGGCGGCCAAGTATCCGCATGGGAAGGACTTCTTTCGAGAACGACGGGCGCCGAGTCCCGTCATAGTTCACAATAACTACATTGTGGGCATGGGCCGTAAGATACGGCGATTCAAGCAACATGGCATGTGGTACTTGGATGAGCCAGACTTCGAAGATGTGCTGCGCGCTGGCCCGGAACTGGTCATGGAGCCTAAGCCGTTCATAATATACCGGGGCCGTGGACGTGACCGGGGCCGTGGACGTGACCGCGGACGGCGCAGACGGCGCAGACGGCGTTCACGTAGCCACGGCAAGAAGCAGCGTAATAGCATGGTCCGTCGGCCTAGCAGTCGCGAGTGGAAACGCCAGCGAATACGGCGCAGGCGCCGCCGCGGGCATTAACTAACCTCAGCGTACAGTTTGCGAACCTTCTCGAGATCAGCAGGCACATCAACAGGTACTCCGGCTGTTGGTACCATCACCATGTGCACTGCCATCCCATGCTCGAGGAAGCGCAGTAGCTCGATGTGTTCGGCCTGTTCTGCCGTATGCGTAGATAATTTCACGTATGTGTTGAGCGTGTGCGGCCAGAACGCATATACGCATACCTGCATGAGTGACTGCTTCGCGCCGTGCGGTATGGGCGATCGGGATAAGTACATTGGGCGGTTGTCGTTGTCGCAGACCACTTTGATGCATGTAGGGTTGCTCATCATCGCTGCCGGACAGGCAGCCATGCCGCACGTTGCGGCGACATCTGTCTGCAGGCTATTACGAATCCGTGATATGACATCTAGAGGCAGCAGGGGCTCATCGCCCTGCACGTTTATGATCATCTTACTGTTCGGGTAGTGGTGCGCTGCCGCGGCAACGCGGTCAGTACCGGTCCTGCATTCACCTGTCATTACCCACTCAGCGCCTTCCTTGTCGCATGCATCACCTATGCGCTGGTCATCTGTAGCAACCACTATGCGGCAGTCATCAACCTGTGCGCATACGCGTTCCCAGGTGCGGATGATCATCGGCTTACCTGCAATATCAGCAAGCGCCTTGCCGGGCAGTCGAGTCGAGTCGTAGCGCGCTGGAATGACTATCAGGGTTTCCATGCAGCGATGCCTTTACATGCTTGGGTGTAGATGCCCATGTCTACGCCACACGCTATGTAGCGATAACCCATATTGGTGACGTTACGAAAGGTTTTTTCGTCGTCTGCGTAGATACCGCAGCACATATTGCGTGTGACACACTGCGTCGCGACGTGTGCGATTGCGCTCTGTACGTTTATGTCTGTTACTTGGCCTGGTACGCTGTATGAGCGGGATAGGTCGTACGGGCCTACGAACACAGCTGTGATTCCAGTACCGAGTATATCCTCACAGTTTGACACGCCGGTTTGTGACTCTATCTGTACGATGACAATTGGTGGTGTGGATGTGTATTGAGCCACATCGCGTGTGCCAAAAGCCGCAGCTGGCGTGTATTTGCACAGGCCACGCGTACGGCTGAAGCATGCGCACGCCACAACCTCATTGGCAGCTGCTGCGTTGTCTATGTTTGGGATCTGCACGCCTGCGGCGCCCGCATCGAGGGCGTTGCTGATTTGATCGTTAGTCTTGATGCGTGCGATGACGGGCATGGCACCTGCGGCGTACACGAGTGCCTGTAGGTCGGCCATGGAATGAGAACCGTGCTCGAAGTCAACGATGACGAAGTCCATGCCGGCGATTGTTGCTGCCTTCGTCATGTTGGAATCTCGGCTTTTGACGAAGATCCCGCGTATGGTCTCTGTTTGTAAGCGCTTACGTAGCGCCATGATCTTGTTTGACATTATCGTCTCTCTGTTTAGGGCAGCGGGCGCCAGGTAGCCGCCGCCATGTTAGCTTCACGTCAGAATGATCCCCCAGCCATATGTTATGGTGGAGGTTATTGATGGCACGTTTTTCGGCTTTGTAATCGTGGCCGTGGGCTGCCCAATCGGACCGATATACGGCATCACCCCAGCCCGGCACATCAGGCGAAACAGCGTCGAAGCCGACGAGGAATAACTCCTTGGCGCCGAATTCGATTGCCATTGCTATGGCTGCGAAGCCGGTAGTGGGTGCGCGCGGGTGTTTGGAGAGCTTGGTTAAGTGGCGGCGCACGTTGCCGTACAGCTTATCCGTGATGACGAATACGGGTTTCCCGTCAGCCCGTTTTCTGATGAACGTGAGATCACAGAGTTCGTGAGAGAATTCATCGGATACCGTGAACCAGAACTCCCCGATGTCTACGTCGTCCGGGCAGCAGTTTCCCCTGAAGCAGGCAAGGGCATCTATTTTCTTCCCGGAGTTCCGCGGGCCAAAGACATGGTACTCCTTCATGCGTACTACGAAGGGCCAGGAGTCAATCTCTGCGCCCATATTCTCAGCGCTTGGCCCGTTTCCAACGATGCAGATGCGACTGTAGTCCACAATTACCTCTTTGCAGCTATTATCTACGCATTATAGGTGACCCCCTTTTCTGCGACAAGCCCTTCATAATGCCGGCACGCCGCAGCCGGGGTAGCGGCAGACGCGCCCAGAGGCGGCGCAAACCACGTAAACGCAAAAGGAACGGGATGGAGCGCCATCCCAGCTCCCGGGAGTGGAAACGCCAGCGAATACGGCGTAGGCGCCGCCGCGGGCATTGATTGCCCCTGTCAAACCTGCTAAGCTAGCGAGCTTAGGAGTACGTTACTCCCTACCAGCGGGGGTATTCCCCGCGCAAGGACGTTTTTTGGAGACGAGTCTAAGATGGCTAAGGGTACGATCAAGAAGTTGGTGTTGGAACGTGGATTTGGGTTCATCAAGCCAGATGGTGGCGGAAACGACATCTTCTTCCACTGTACTTCCCTCCCGGAGAAGGCCCAGTTCGACGGCCTGGAGGAAGGCCTCAGTGTCGAGTTCGATGAGGGTGAAGGCAAGGGCGGCCGCCCCAAAGCAGAGAATGTGCGCGTCCTAAGCTGATCTTGTTCACCTGAACAAGATCTGGAGGCGGTGATGTTCATACGGCAACAGTACGCTGAAGCCCTGACACGACACCCTCCAGAAGGCCATTTTGGTCTTAGCTATCGCCCGTCGTTGGCCCCGACATTCGACGACGATGCGGACAGGCACTTCGACACTGGCGTCGTCAAGCCTCTCGGTGGCATGTTCAGCTATGACAATGCTGAACTGCTCCGGTTGCTGCTGCAATTACAGCAACCGAAGGCAATACTGGAGATTGGGGTACACAACCACCGTCCGTCCTCTAGCGAGTGCTTCGCACAGTACAAGCCTGAGGGGTGCGGGACATCGGGGTGTGGTTGCCCAAGATCCGTCACAGGGGCTGCATCGGTGGCCACGACTTTGGCGGCGACCTGTACCCTGACGTGGATAGGGCCATACAGGAATGTCTTGGACTGCCGGACGCGACATTCGAAGACACGAGTTGGATCAAGAGAGTTACCCGATGACGCCGATATGCATTCCCACGCATAACCGCCACCGCTTCTTGGATGTGACACTGCGGTCGCTGTCGGCATCTGGTGTCCCGGACGAGACGCCACTCATCGTCTATGACGATGCAAGCAAGGATGCGGGCACGCAGCAGTACCTGTACACGGACAGGAAGGTGCTCCTCGACATCATCTGGCCCGACAAGGGTTGGCGCGAGTCAGGACTAGGAGACGTCCGCGCTAAGTTCAAGGGCCGCGGGATCGCCAGCAAGATCGAGGTAGTACGCCTCGGTATGCAGCAACTTGGCGTTGTACGCGCCTCGCAGGCCGCTGTCCGACAGACGGTTGAAAGGTACGGGCGAAAACACGGCATTATAATAGTGCAGGACGATGTAGTATTCACACCGGGCTGGTACCAGAAGCTACTGGAAGCAGCCAAACACCCTGCAGAGAACTACGAGAACCCCGTCGGCATCGTCGCTGGCTGCTGGATCAACAAGACTGGCAAGGGCTTCAATAGTCCGATGACGCTTGTACCCCGTGGCGGCATAACCGGGCAGTGCTTCTACGCAACAGAGGCCGGCCTGGATGCTATTTGGCCCTGGCTTACCGCAGAGCATGGCCTCAATAAAGGCTGGGACAACAAGTTCTGCTCATACACGCGTACGGGCGGCGCTGACGTCTACCGGATCTTCCCGGGCGTCTGTCAGCACATCGGCATCCAGTCCTTGGTGCGACCCGTGTGGCGTTGGAACCGCTGGCACAAGCGTGGTAGAGTAGATTACTCAACACCAGGGCCATACCCGCAGAGTAAGTACGTGCTCCCCTTCGTACCCAAGGTCGATCCATGCTGCAGATCCTCGGAGTAGGACTCCCACGCACTGGCACTGCATCGCTGACCAATGCGCTCAAGCTGCTTGGCTACAATGCAGAGCACCACGCACCACATCGATTGCCGCTGGACGGGCTGCACGCGAATAGCTTCAAGGTGTTTGATGACGTAGATGCGGTCATAGATGCGCCAGCATGCCACTTCTTCGAAGAGATCGGCAACGTCTACTCAGACCTGACGTACATCCTGACTGTCCGCAATGAGGACGCGTGGTGGCGCTCGATCAAGCTGCACTCTGACAAGATCATCACAGGCGGAGCCTCCACCCATATCGACTATACACGGCGGCTACACGGGCTGATCTTTGATTATCCCGTACCGCAAGAATACCTTTACCGGCGCGCATTTAGGCGCCATAATCAAGCAGTGCGGACAGCTATACCCCCGCACCGCTTACTCGAAATCGACGTTACTACCGGTGGCGGCTGGCTGAAGCTGTGTGAGTGGCTTCACAAGGGCGTACCTGAGCAACCCTTCCCGTGGGAGAATAGGACGGCTTCTTAGCGCCAGAAAGCAGGGAATCATGGAGTTTCAGCAGTTCCTCAACTTCGAGATCACGTCCGCCTGTGACATGGCGAATGTGCACAGGAAGTGCCCCAATACCCACCCAGAGCGCTACGCCAACGTCGATACCTCGCAGGAGCTTACCGACGAGGCGATCCTCTCCGTAGCCAAGCAGGCGTACAGGGAGCACGGCTTCCGTGGGCTCGTCGGGTGGCACTACTACAACGAGCCACTGCTGAAGAAGGAGCGGATCTTCCGGCTGATGCACGCACTGCAGAAGGACGTACCCGAGGCGCGCTTCCAGCTGTGGACCAACGGCAACCTCATTCCCAAGGACTGCACAGAGTTCAAGATCTTCGAGCAGATCCACATCACGAACTACCACAACAAGAGCTTCTCACGGGTCAAAGCTGTGGTGCCCAATACGACTGTGCTCAAGGGGCAGTTGGACGCACGGCGTAACGTGACGGGCATGCGATCACGGAGACCCTGCGTCCGGCCCTACATTGAGATGGACATCGACCACTTCGGCAACGTGCACATGTGCTGCATGGACTGGAAGGGTCTGATCAAAGTCGGCAACATCATGAAGCAGCCGTTCACCGACGTACTGGCGCGCTTCACCGAGATACGCGCCAAGGTCAGCGGGAACGAGATGCACAAGGACGCGCCAGAGGCGTGCCTGACGTGCCAGCTGCGCTTCGCAGAGCTTGACCACTTCATGCCGACGATTGCCCGTGCGGCCCATATGTCGCGCGGCTGGGAGCTACACAAGCACCTGCCCATCCGCAACCCCGCGGTGACGCTCACCAGCTACAAGGTGCCGACGCATCGGCTGAACGAGCATTTCGAGTGGAACGACAAGGCCTACCGCGAGACCGGCGTCAAAGTGTACGTGGTCACGGACCAGGAGTACGACGTACCTGACTACGCCAAGTGCGTGGTGTTCAAAGAGGAGATGCCCGTGTTCAACCTGGCACGGACGTCCAACGCCGGGATCGAATACGCGATTGCCCAGGGCCACGAGGTCATCGTCAAGTCCGACGTGGATGTCTGCTTCCCACCAGAGGCGCTAGGACGCATGGTCCGCTGCCGCGACAATGAGGCACTCATTGCGCTGTACCTGATGTCTGCCAACTACGAAGAGCGCAAGTGGAACTACATCGAGGCGCCGAAGGCCGAGGGCACTATCGCGATGACCGCGGAGGCGTGGAAGAACATCAAGTACGATGTGCGCTGCGTCGGCTATGGCGCTGAGGATGGCATTGTGGTGCATGCCATCACCACGACCATACGTGATATCGGCCGCGATCCGCTGGTATGGCACATTGCCCACAACCCAAACTCCGAGCAGACGGAGTTCAAGGGACGTACCGACCACTGGAACAGAGACACCGGGTTCAATCCGGATGCGCTCAAGAAGAACGTCAAGTTCCACCCTAAGAAGGCCCGCAAGGCCCGCCAGACAAACAAAGCAGGGCGTGGAAGCGCCGCAGCAAGAAGGAAGGCACGAAGACTCTGATGCATTTGACAGCGATCATTCCATGCGTCAACTACGCAGATTACCTCCAGTTGACGCTACCCGCCGCAACAAGGTTCGCAGATAAGGTGCTCGTAGTTACGAGCCTAGCGGACCGCGTGACCCCTGACATTGCCGCAGACCACGGCGTAGATTGCGTGGCCACCGACGAGTGGTACAAGAACGGCTCAGTATTCAACAAGGGTGCAGCGTTGAACCGCGCGATTGCGGTAGCTGCGCCGAAGGATTGGATCCTGTTGATGGATGCCGACATCCTGTTGATGCCGCCGCCAGACAACTGGCATGTGCTCCATAAGAAGATGATGTACGGCGTACGCCGTCGCGATATCGGCAACCCCGAGCAGTGGCAACGCTGCCTGGACGGCTGCTGGTACGACATGCCGTACATCCCGTTGCCGCCCATCAAGCGTACGCCCAAGGGCCTCAAGGTGTGGGCATACCGCAAATCCGGTAACCCGATCGCCATGCAGGGCTACTTTCAGCTGTGGCACTGGAGAACAAACCCACACACGCTCAAGGAGCACCATACAGCCGCGGTCTACGACTCAGAGCTGGCAGAGCGCTGGCCAGACCATCTACGGCATTTCGTGCCGTGGACGAACTACTCTGTCATGCACATGGGCCAAGCCCGTGTAAACTGGGAGGGCCGTACCACGGAGCATTGGGCCGTGACGCCGCCGGATCTCGAGGCGATCGAGGTCGCTTCCGCGGCATGGCATGCAGACCCTATTCCTCCACCACCGATCAAACACATGCCACTAACGATCAGGGCCGCAGTTGAGGGGCAGACGTGGCACTACCGCTGATCTTCGGCATCGGGATGAACAAGACAGGGACGAAGTCATTGGCGATAGCCCTAAGCCGCCTGGGCTTCCCATGCAAGCATGCTGCGCGTACCATCAAGCGTGTGGCCCAGCAGAACCGCGAAGCGGGCAGGCTGCCACTGGCCGGCCTAACCGACGAGTATGTGGCGTTTGCCGACAGCCCGATCAATGTGATGTTCAAGGAGTTGGACGAGGCGTACCCGGGCAGCAAGTTCATCCTGACTGTCCGTGATGTCCCTTCGTGGGTCATCAGCCGTATCGCCCAGTTTGGCGGGACCGAAAAGGAGCACAGACGTAAATGGGATGCCCATGTAGCCGCGGTAACCATGCGTTTCGCGGAAAGGCCCCGCAGCTTGCTGACCTACGACATTTGCGGAGGCGAGGGTTGGCAGCCAATATGTGCCTTTCTCGGCGTGCCGGAGCCGGACCAGTGTTTCCCCCACAAAAACCGAACACCACCTGGACGCGCTCGACGGGCCCGCGAGGCGGTCGCAACTGGATTAAGCAGCCGTGCTACTTCCAGCAGCTGAAATCGAACGGGCTCTGTAACCGGCTGCGTGGCTGGGCTGGCATCGGCGCGTGCGCTGATCTCGATCGCATGCCGTTATTTGTCTGGTGGGGACGACACCCCGACTGCCGGGCAAACTTTGATGATCTCTTCGTGGCAAAGAACACGCATGTACTCAACTCGCCCAACCAGTACCGGTTTCTCCGTGTACGGCTCTTTGAGGGCAAAGGGCGCAGTCGTCCGACATCAGCAATGCTGCATTCTGGACACTATAAGCGGTTTACTACCAAGCCGGGGCTACACGGGGCCGCTGTCAGCGCGCGTCTAGCTAGCTTACGACTAAGAGACGACCTCGCCATACATGTTGAAGCATTCTGTAATGAGGTGCCTGTCCACACAATGATTGGATTGCATATACGGCGTACCGACTTTGCGATTTGCAGGCGTGGCTGGTCAGGACCCAAGAATGATGCCCGTGTATGCGCCCACATAGACGAGACGCTCGAACAGACGCCGGATGCCCGTTTCTTGCTGTGTGCCGATAACCAGCACACTGTGACGTGGCTACAGGAGCGCTACGGGCCAGAGAGGATCGTCTGGCGCAACATCACTATGTTGACCAAACGTAAGCGGCACAGTACCCCGCAGGAAGCCGCAATCGACTTGTTCATACTCGCACGGACGAAGCGTATCGTCGGAACTACGCACTCATCTTTTTCGAGCTTTGCCGCCCACCTTAGCAATCTCGATCTAATCCGCGTCTAAGCGAGTAACATGGGTTGACGCATCTGGGCAGAATCACTATGATAGCTGCTGAAGGAGAAAGGAAGTATGGCTGAAGAGGTACTCGTGGTACCCACTGAAGTGTTTGAGGGCTGTGGCAAGTTCCAGGGCTTCTCATGCGATCTGCAGCGGTATCTGCCGCTGTTTGACGATGAGGCGGTAGAGTACAAGTGGCGAACCGACGTGGAGAATGACCCGTCGTACAAGCAACTGATCCCGTACATCATCGTAAAGCGCGCCGGCCTGCTGCTGACGTACTGGCGTGGAGTTGGACAGGGCGAGGCCCGTCTCCACGGCAAACGCAGTATCGGCATCGGCGGGCATATCAATCCTGTCGACCAACAGGCGGCAGCCACATCAGACCAGTCGCGCTACAGCGCTGGAATGAACCGTGAGCTGCTGGAGGAGCTGGCATTCGCGGGACCGGGCCCCCTTGCCGAGATCAATATCTCGCAACCTGTGGGCCTCATCAACGATGACAGCACAGCCGTCGGCAAAGTACACCTGGGCATTGTGCACGTCGTAGACGTGCCCATGGCCGTCCGCGTCTCAGCGAATGAGCCGGATATCTGTGATCTTGATTGGTACGTCTGGACCGCCCTGCGAACTGTGCGCAAACAGTTCGAGGTCTGGTCGCAGATCTGCCTCGATCAGGACCAGCGTCTCCTTGTATCAGGGAAGGGGACGCCAGTATGAAGTTCCTGGTTCGATTGTTCGTTTTGTGGCTTGATGCGGTGACTGTTGCGGTACGACATATCGACGCGGCTATTTACAGCGCGTTGCGATGGCTGAGTGGTACCAACAGGCCTCCGCGGAGGCCTGACCCATTCACCGTAGAGGAGTTGAAGATGTCGCAGCTGTTGTGTGTTTACCGTGTAACCTACCCCCCGATCCCGGCCGATGAGACCGACGTCATTGGACGACGCCTGGTCATAACTGTTGGCGACAAGTGGGCGCCTGGCGGGGACAACGTGGACGAGGTCCACTCAGACCGCGCGGACACCGAAGCCGTCTTCGAAGTGCCGCAGAACGTGCCCGTGACGCTGTCGCTCTTCCACAACGACGCCGGCGGCAACGAGTCGTCCGAGCCGCGTACTGTGGAGTTCACATCCAAGGACCTGGCACCGACGAAGCCAGACGACTTCACAGTCGACTTTGTGGAAATGACGGAAGTGGCAGACAAAGACGAGGAGACCGAGGCGCCCGAAGCGCCAGCAGAAACTCCGGACATCCCAGCTGACGTAGTTGCAGAAGGTGAGGCACCTGCCGCGCCAGCACTACCGGAGGCCCCGGAGCCGCCTGCGGACACCCCCGAAGTGCCAGCGGAAACGCCGGAAGCTGCGCCAGAGGAGGCGCCAGCAGCACCGGAAGCCCTGGATACGGACATCCCCGCGGCAGATACAGCAGAAGTCCCGCCGGACGTCGACGCAGCTGTCGACGCGATTATCGCTGAGGAAGTGCCGGACGCAGTGCCGGACGCCCCAGCAGCCGAGGCGACGGACGAAACAGCGCCCCCACCACCACAGGGGGACAACGCGTAAGACTGTTGGGCCGGAACAGATGGGGCGGCGTTGCTTCACGGCGATGCCGCCCCTGGCTCATTTAGGAGTTCACCATGTTTGAGGTACAGGTATGGCGCGACAACGCTTGGCGTCCGATCACGCGTTTCACAGGCACCGAAGCCAGAACGCATGCGCATAACGTGCGGCGAACGCGCGAGGATCAAGGCCAAGTCATTCGTGTGGTTGCGATAGAGGCAGGCGGCGACAGAGTCGATACCACGCACAATTCGAATAGACCAACATTCACCGCGCAAGAAATGTCAAACGCTGGCAGTTGGGTCGACATAGCGCATGTAGCGTCGCGGGACTATGCGCGGCAGATCGCCGGGCGGCGGGCAGACGAGACTGGTAACAGAACGCGTGTATCGCGGCGCAGATACAATGAAGCGAACCGTACCCTGGCCGTGTTCCCTGTCATCCGGCGACCTATGCCGCCAGACGATGTTGTGGAATGGCACGATCGCGCGTCGTGTCCGTATTACGTGGAGATGGCGCGGCACCCCGTCGGACCAGGCGCGAACAATACGATGTCGTTCCATGTAACAGAGGACCTGGCGAGACGGCATGCGTACTCACTTGCAATGTACGCCACAACGTACGTATACGGGGCCGGACGTACGTTGATAGCGACGTACATTGGCGCTCCGCTGCACCCGGGGGAACTAGACGAGGAGCCCGGAGAAGAGATGCGAGCGGAACTAGATGCAGAACTGGCGCAGGAGGCAGATTGGTCGACCGTGACGAATTCCACGTCGGAAGTAGTTGGAAGGCCGTTCCTGCTCCAGCAACAATATACGGGTACTGTCCTCTGGTTGACAGTACAGCAGAGCAGCAGCGCATATGAAATGGCGCAGAATGCTGAACGTCAAACACAATCAGCCAATGCTTCGCGCATGCGGGTAGTGCATGCGCCATCGCGCAGCGTACTACTGACGATGGAGCCCGGGCATGCCTTTATAGCGTGGCTGGAGCTTTGCAGGCTACTGATAGTCGAGATGCAAAACCACTTGCCGATGCGTCCACGATTGAACGTTGCTGCGGATATCGTATCTGCCAGGACAACAACCACAACTACGTACGCAGACGGTACGGAGCGTACAGAGACCTGGCAGCATGCCGGCCTCAGCCCGCAATCCTTTGCAGCCAACACCGTACCTGCGCCGCTGTCCGCGTCTATGCGGAAACCGCGTAGGATCCGGCTCAAACCCCAAGATGAGGACCAAAATGTCGTGGATTCTGGCGGTGACAACAATTCTGTCGACGGAGTTGTTGATCCGTAAGTCCTTATGGGCGTGGTGGTTAGCGCTCGCCAACCAGGGTTTCTGGTTCTACTACCTGACTAGCACTGGGCAGACAGGTCTGCTACTATTGAATGCATGCATGACAGCACAAGCAATACGGGGCCTATACGTGTGGCGCCGCGGAGACACCAATGAATCTTGTTCAGCAGAACAAAATCGACCTGGGCACCATCGCGATACGCACGGGCATCCCGATACGGACGCTACGGTACACACTGGATCACGACATTGTTGCGGGTCTCAGGATTGCGCAAAGTGGACGCGGGAACGCCCGTCAGATGTCGTTGTTCGACGCACTGGCGCTTAGCCTTGCCGCGTCTATGCTGCACGAGGGTGTCAGCATGGCACGCGTCTGCGAGATCATGGATCAACTTCGCGGTGCTCGTCGGTCAAACAACCGCCAGTCCCTCTGGCGGTTGTTTGACCAGGCGCCGGCACAAGCACGGACAGCACGCGTGCAACACACGCGCACAGGGATGCTAGTAACGATCGAAGTACGGCCATGGCTGCTACTCGACCAATTGACCAAGGAGCCAGCATGACACGGCAGCGACTGTTTCGCGACACCATTGCTGTATGGCCCAATACCGTACACCTTGAACGAGCTATTGCAGTTGTTCGAGATATGCGTGGGTGCTCCCGCACGGTCCTGCTATCCCCTAACTTTTTCTTAGCCCACGGCCCTAGCGGGATGCGCTGCTTCTTTGAGCTGGGCATCCGCAATGTCATCCTGGACCTACGGCTACTGGGTACACCAAAGGAGATCTGGCAATGCGTAACCGAAGCGGCAAAGCACGGGGTAAAAGCGATCAGTGTGCATGCGATGACGGGTACACGTCCGTTGGAGATTGCAGTCGAAGCGGCGAAGGCGAGCCAGCTGACGACGCTGAAGACACAGCCCCCGCGTATTCTAGTGAGCCTTTTACCACGAACGCTTGGCCCGGCAGCGATGATCGACGATCTCGGGATGAGAGTGAAACGCGCTGGGCACGTCTCCGCCGCAACCGCCGCAGCGATTACAGCTCAAGCGGATGGGATCATAGCTGAGTACGAAGACCTCAAGGATATCCGCCGTGTCAGCAAGGAGATCCCAATACTGGTCTTTGCGCAGAAAGCCGCCCACAACTACAAGGAAGTTGAGCTACCAGTAGACCAGGCGAAGCCAAGCATCGCCACACTGCTGAACGCACACGCGGACCACATAATCTTCGATTCCACGTTTGTCGAGCGCACAGATGTGGAATGGGCCTCGGACCTGATTGTCAAAGAACTGGCGGCCATAGCGTCGCCGTGAGGAGAAGCAGATGGAGAATTCAGGGATCATCTACCTACTGAGCTGTTGTTCAACCGCAAACGACGAGAACAACTACCCACGCATGTTAGGGCAGCATGAGTTTCCGCTGCCGCTGTCCACGCTTGGAATACGGCAGGCAGGCGCCCTGGCAACGTTTCTTGCCGCACGCGATGTCAGTCATGTCTACAGCAGCCCCATGATGCGTGCGGTGCAAACGACCCGCATCATCGGCGAGTCGCTGGCGACCACACCAACAACCTTCGTCACGTCGTTGACGGACGTGGACGTTGGTGACTGGACTGGCGCAACGCTTGAGCAGGCCATGGACGATCCGCGCTACGATCTCTACATCAGGGATCCTGGCACCTACGGCTACCCGAACGGCGAGAGCCTCTCGGCCGTGGCACGTAGAGCCGTGAGCTGGATCGAGAAGATCGCACAGAAGCACTACGACGAGCGCGTAGTGCTGGTATCGCACCCAGAGGTCAATCGTGCGGTGCTGGCACACCTCTGCTCGGTACCGATGTATCGCATCCGGGAGCTCGATCAGGTGCCCGGATGCCTTAACCTCATCCGTGTCTTCCGCGGAAGCTTGGAGCTACAGGCGGTCAATTACACGGACAACTTTGACCTAGCCGAAGAGGAGGACGAACCATGCGATTCAGTTTCATCCGTCCCTGTGCTGTAGGCGTTGTCACCCCTGATGGTGACCGGACTACGTGGCACTACGGTGTAGGTGAATGCGTGGACTTTACTAGTCCGAGCGTTGTAACGCTGGCAACCAGGACGCACATGGACTTCCTGTTGCCGGATGGCTCAGTACTGATAGCAGTGCCGCTGAATGCCATTCACTGGGAACCGGCGCCCGTTAGCTGTGTTTGACATGAAGAAAGGGAGGAAGGATGCTGGTAGTTTTCGAGGGGATTGATGGTAGCGGGAAAGCGACACAGGCGAAGAAGCTTCAAGAGAGGGTGTCAAAGACGCTCTTCATGGAGCAAGGGGATACTGGCAAAGCGGGTATCTTCCGCTCTGCACGGCTGATGTCGTTTCCGGACTACGCAGGAACACAAGCTGGCGCAAAGATCAAGGCATACCTGCGCGGGGAGATGGGCGAATTGAACGCCAATGACCCGTTCCTGGTTGCGCTGCTGTATGCACTCGACCGGTTCGAGAATGCGGGGACGCTGCTAGACGAGCTGCTGAACCAGCACGCGATCGTTGTCTGCGATCGCTACACGCCATCTAACATCGCACATCAAGCTGCTAAGGTACCCGTGGATCGGCGTGAGCGGCTAATCGCCGATATCCGGCAGCTGGAATACACGACGCTCCAGCTTCCGGAGCCGTCGATGGTCTTCTACCTGGACATCACGCCGGCAGAGTCGTACGCTAGAACTCATAAACGTGACGACGTCAAGGACATCCATCAGGATGATCTGCGCTACCTGGCGGCAACACGTGACGTCTACCTGGATCTCGCGGCCGCGGGCGCGAACTGGCACATGGCACAGAGTCATGACCATACGGGACAAGAGCGGAGCGTCGAAGAGATACATGCGGAGATCTGGAAGATCTTCAGCGTAGCACGGACGGAACACGAGCAAATGTGGAACGGGCCACGGGGACCGGAATAATGGCAGAAGACATACTCGGAAGGATCATACACGAACTACCCGGCCGCGGCGGCAAGCAGCGTGCGGCCTCAGTACGTGTGATGACTGTTCGACTACCGGCAGAGTTACATGACGCCTTGCGGCAGGAGGCCGTGGCGCGCAACACGTCGGCCAATCGCCTGGCCATCGCAAAGCTGTCGATCAAGGCGGAGCAGTTGGACAAGATCGCAGCGTTGGAGTCAAACGGAAAGAAATGAACACCTTTCTTTTGCTGACAGGTGCAGCACTGGCTGGCGGCGCAGTCGTCGGCATACTAGTCTGGCTATTCCGCACATGCTATATGCGGGGCCCGTAGGCGCACAGCCCACGACGCGCCAGCCACGGCGTATCCGCCTCCGCGACCGCACGGACGACCCCGGCCCCCGCGGAGAGCTAGGATCAGTCGGCAAGCCCGACTGAGGCCGCTATTCCAAACCCAGCCCCCGATTTGGTAGACTATGTGCAGCGATTATGCGCACGGAAGCGCCTGCGGGGGCATGGATGCCACACCTTTCCAGTGATTTAGTCGAGCCACCGACCGGTTAGGAGGGCAACTCATCCAACATGGAGGGAGGATAATGCCCATGGTCAGCCGTGCTATAGATTGTGCTGAGGTGCGGTTGGAGGAGCAGTAGACGTGGCGTAAGTCTACTGTGAAGCTAACGCTATCGCGTTGGCACTGGTGCTTCCGCGACAGGGGATGCGGGAGTGAGTCATTGGAAACATTTTGACAGCCGCATGGAGGCGATGATGGCAGCTCGCAGTCGCAGTACGGTACCCGCAATCGCAGCGCAGGCTGAGAAGCTCGAGGGACGCGTGACGGGGGTCGAGCGTGACCTCCAGCATGTCATGCAGACCATCGAGAAGACCAATGAGACCATGTTGGCGGGCTTCTCAGAGACCCGCCGGCTATTTCAGGAGTCAGAGGAACGCAACGAGGAGCGCGCCTCCAAGCTGCACCACCGCGTTACCGAGATCAACGAGCGTGCGCTACAGAAGGGCCAGGTCAGCTGGCCGTTTGTGGTATCTGTGATTGGTTGTGCGGTACTTCTAGTGGGCAGCTTCGTGTCCTTTGTTACCATGACCACGCAGCCAATGCGGAGCGATATCGAGCGGCACGAGAAGGCACTTGCCGAGTGTGTAGAGCGCGAGCGCACACATGCGTACGCTACAGGGAAGGCAGATGCGCAACGCGAGGCATTGGAGAAGGCAGTCAACACCAAAACCGGCGATCGTTTCTTTGGGCGTGAAGGCGCGGCCATGGACGCCCGACTCACCGAAGTCGAGAAGTTCCTCCGCACACTGACAGCTAGGACGAGCCCGTGAAGGACTTCATCAAAAAGCATCGGGTATGCATCATGTTTTGCGTACCCATCTTGCTAGCTGAAATAGGATGGAGAATCCATGTCGAAACCGAGCTCAATCGAAGTGACAGACTTGTCACCATCGAGCAGCTTATCGCGCCCCTCGTTACCGAATGGAAAGCAGAGCAGCTGTTGCGGGAAAGAGGGTACATCATGCCTGTCACACCGCACGAGCATCCAGAATATGTGCATGAGCATCCCGCCGTTACAGTGGCTCCGCCTCCGGCTCCGCCTCCAAAGCCAGAAATAGACAAGGCACATAGGGATGCAGAGCACTGGACGCATGGCGCAATCAAGCAGCAGTCAATGAGAAACTAGACTATGGAAAGCATCGCGGAACTGTTCAAGGCCGCGGCCGAGGGCAGTCGAACGCAGTTGCGGGGTCGCCTTGTCTTGTCAAAGACAGGTTGGTTGCTGCTAGAGGTCCCTAACGCCATCGGCCGCGGGGCGTTCAAGGCTCTGCGCGAACCTGGTGCTGAACTGCCCGATGGTGGACAATACAGGGCACACATAAGCGTGATGCGGCCCGAGGAGATCGAAGAGATCGGCGGAGCTGCTAAGATCACGGAGCGCGGACAAGAATTCGGCTTCACGCTGGGGCCGACACGGTCGTTTGATCCGGCCGGCTGGCCTGAGATGTCCAAGTGCTGGGTGATCGAGGTCAACAGCCCCGCGCTATCGAAGCTACGTCGGAGCTACGGCCTGTCTGGGCTCCCCAACGACGGGAAGTACAAGTTCCATATCACGTTCGCCGTGCGGCGTACGCATGTCCTCGGCAATAACGACACGACGAAGGTGCAAGATGACAGCAGAAAGTCCATCAGAATCACAGACAAGCCAGGAACCCACCTGCGAAAAGCCGCACATGATCGAGCTCTACGCGTACCAGACAGTCGGGATTCCGCGGTGGATGGTCGAAGAGTCCAACCGCTGGCTAAGGAAGCAGGAGGAGAAGGAGCAGTCCTAGCTCTATTTAAGGAGCAGAGCAATGAGCATGACACATTACGAGATGCAGGAGGAAGCCGAGCGACTGGCGCGGCTGTACCTCCATCAGCGCCCGCAGTTTCGTACAGTGCTCCTACGCCGACTGGAACAGGAAAATCCGCAGCTGTTCATCATGGTGGTACGGCTGATGGCGCCAGCACTGCTCCGCGAGCGCATGCAGGGTCGTGCGGAGGCGGAGCGGCACTACCTGATTCGCAGGGATTTGATCATCAAGCTGCTGACGCTGGGGTGCCTGGGGGCGATAGTGGTGCTGATGCTGCTGCAGATTTGGATGTAGCAGACGTCCGCCATATTCTCATTTCAGGGCATTCTGGCGCCGGCAAGTCTACCCTCGGGAAGCAGATGGCTGAAGAGACGGGCATGCCGCTGATGCGGGGTGACAAGGACCCGCAGATGCGTGCATTGTTTGAGAAAATGAAAGCCCGCGATAAGGAGACGGGCGGGCCACCGTCGCTCTTCACGGCTAAGAGTGACCCAGAGTCGCGGAGAGTAATCCAAGAGGTAGTGGTGCGGATGCTCAAGACGCAGACGCCGCATATCATGGAGGGCACGCAGTTCGCCCAAGTGCCGCAGGAAATGCTAGCGGGCCATCGCAAGGTCTATGTTGATAGAACGCCTAATCAGGTTGTGCGTCAGCGCCTGCGTCGTGATAGAGGTAAGAAAAAGATGGAGACCCGTAACATGACGCCAGGCTCCCCGCTGGCGCGTGAGCGGGCAGATTTGTCACGTCGGCTTATTGCCGATATGGCTTCTGGTATGGCGCAGTTTCGTGAGGGCGCCGACCTAAGGGTGCCCGATAAGCCCAAGCAGGCAGCAGACGTCACTCTTAACCAGGCGATCGCCCGGGCAGCCCGTAAGGCCGTGAAGCCTACGGAGGCGCAGGCAGAGGCCGGGGTGCCTGGGCGCGATAGTGGTGCTGATGATTCTGCAGATCTGGCTGTAGAGAACATTCGCCACATCCTAATTACAGGTATGCCCGCCGCGGGTAAGACAACACGCGGAACAGCGCTCGCAGCAGAGCGTGGTATGCCGCTTATTTCGCTGGACGGTTGGAAGGGCGACCCAACGGGCCGTGGAAATGTAGACCCGCGCGCAGCGTTAAAAGAGCTCGATACGCCGAGCGTTGTTGAGGGTGCGCAGCTACTGTCATTGACGCCAGAGGAGCGCGCACAGCATGAGGTTGAGCACCTGACACAGCCGCGTAATGAGATCATCAAGCGGCTGATGCACCGCGGCTGGGAGGACAGTGCGGGCGACTTCCATAAGGGCAGACGGGACCGCGCAGCAGCCGGCGAGCTGCATGACATCTTCAAGGGCATTGAGCAAAAGAATCAGTGGCCCAAGCAGGCCGCCGAGTTCAAGACGTGGCTGAAAGATGGCAGCCAGACGCGGCCAGTAGCTACACAGACCGGACAGATGAAGGTGGCCGGTGTTGAGGACATCTTCGAAGCTGTCACGCAGAGCGAGTCGGTACGTAAGTGGCTCAAGAGCCAGGGGATGGAGCCTGGGCCATTCCAGCCCAGCGGCAACATCAACGACTACCGTGAGAAGATACGCTTCGGTGAGATGAAGGAGGAGCTCGTCCGGATTGCAGCCTCGAGCGATCCTGCTCCTCGTAAGATCCTCCGCGGTATTGCCCAGGCATTCGGCATTGAGTGGTCTCCGGACATGGAGTCACAGGCTGACGTGCTGCAAGAGGGCTATGCCACGGCCGCTCCGCACCTGATGCGCTGGGCGCCGGGATGGTGGGATGAGCTGCACGGTAGCACCGGGTCGCAGGCATCGCTGGTGTCTGCCATTGCTGACGCACACCGCTACCAGAACATGGAGCCGGAGCAGGCGCTCACTATCGCCGAGCAGATGATGGGCGACTTCTACGACGACCCGCTGAAACACCGCGGCTTCGCAGCGAACGAACTCGGCGACATCTACCGCGAGGCGTCTCGTCGTGGCCACATCGCCCCGGGCATGGATGCGGAGCAGATTGTCGGCGAGCTTACGCCGATCGTCGGCGCGGTCTCTGCTGTGCGGGATGCGTCCACAGAAGCGGGCGGCGATCCGGACAACGTGCCCGCCATGTTCTCGTCGCTGGACCGCATGATGCCGCAGTACGGATCGCACCCGTGGCAGGAGATCGAGTCCCAGATCCGCATGGGGCGCTACCTCGGCCAGCAGAACGGCCTCATGACCGCGGCTACCCAGATGGCTGGCCTGAGTGCCGGTCCGGGCGGCAGCGGCACTGCGTCCCTCCCGATTACGGGGACCGCGGGCACGGCTGCGTCCGGTCGCGCAGGACAGGACCGCCTGGAGGCCCAGAACGCCCAGCTGATGCAGCAAGCGGCAGCGAGCCCCGTAATGAACCTGGTCGCCGCAACGGCCAGAGCGGCCAACGAGGGCTTCATAGAGCCCGATTCCCGGGCAGGCAAGTGGCTGGCGGCGGCAAAGACTGGCGATATCACGTACACCGGCCCGATGCAGTGGGCCCAGATGATGGGACAATCGTCGAGTACGCTCTCTCCGCGGGACGCCTTGACCTTCCTGCACCAGCCGATGACCAATCGCCGCGCCATCACGCCCGAGATGATTGCCGGCGTCCGCATGGGCCAATCACAGATCGATCATCAGCCACGGATCGACATGATGAATCGGGCGTTTCCTGGCAAGCGGCCGAAGCAACAGTCATTGCGTCAGGGCGCCCTCGATACCCTGGCGACGCGTTGGGGCTATACGGGCTGGGACAACTACCAGCAGCAACATGGCCCGGCAGCAAAGAACATTGGTAAGGTCATCGGCAACGCCCGCGGCTTCGCGCAGGACCAGTCAAACATGGCAGGCACAGGCTGGGCCGGACCCACCGAGCGCGTGATAGACACGTTCAAGGGGCCCGAGCCGGCCACTGCTACCTCGTTGATGGCGGGCTTTGCTGGTGGCATACCTAAGACAGCTGATCATCCGCTCGAGAAGCAAGCGCTCACCGGTATCCCGGACCGTGAGGACTTCGGTGATGCCTCGCAGTTGAAAGCCAAGGAAATTATCGACCTGGTGATCCAGCGCCACAAGGCGCAACGGGCAGGGGAGCACTTTGATTACCGGATCGGCACGCCTGACACTGGCCTGCTCTCCTGGTCGATGAAGCCTACCCGGATGCCGAAGCCCGGTGAGAAACGGTTTGTGCGGCAACAGCCCGTACATAGCCATCAGTATGGCAGCTTCCAGGGGACGCTTGGGAAGGGCTACGGTAAGGGCACAGTGCGCCGAGAACAGAAGGGCAAGCTGCTCATCACTGCTGCGGCGCCCGACAAGATCGAGTTCACTGTGGCATCCAGCGGGACGCCTGAGCGATTCGTGTTGCTCAAGCCCAAGTCATGGGAGGACCGCGGCTGGCTGCTCATCAACAATACGCCCCATAAGCCTACGCCCTACGAGAAGACGCACTACAAGAAGATCCCTGCAGAGGAGGTCGAGCCCTACATCCAGCAGATGCAGGAAGGCACGTCAGTGCAGGCGAAACTTGACGGGGCCTCCTCGTTGGTTAAGCTACTACGTAACGGCGCGGAGATCATGAGCTACCGCGTTTCCAAGAAGACCGGCCGACCGATCGTACACACAGAGCGTGTGTTCGGTTGCTTCGCAGGTGACAGTCGGGTAGAATTGGAGAATGGTGATCTGCGGAGGATTGACTGTATCCAGGCTGGCGATCGCGTGGCGACGCCGACAGGGCCAGCACGCGTACTGGCGCGTTGGGACAACGGCGACAGTAATGATTGGCTGGAAGTATCTGCGGGCGCGCGCCGCTTTGCAGTAACACCAAATCATCGCTTCTATGTGGCTGGTGTTGGCTGGGTGCCCATCGTTGCACTAATGGGACAATACGCCGAGGTAATGGAAGATGGCCAAATCCAAGTCGACGACACGGTTGTGCAAGAACTGCAAGCAGGCGTTTACGGTTACGGCGAAGCACCCGAATGCCAAGCTATGCTCGCGACAATGCGGCGCGCACTGGGCGGCAAAGGTGCGCAAAACGAAGACGTGGTCTGCGAAGGCGCGGAAACAGATCGGGCAACGCAATCAGGTATGGTGGCGGGCACAGCGACAGCAGCGGACACCGGAGTTAAACGACTACGCGTGGCTCCGCGAACGGTATGTGTGTCGGCAGCTGTCTGCAGAGGAAATCGTAACAGAGCTGCAGACATGCTCTCGGTCAGCTGTGTATCGCGCGCTGCGCCGCCACAATTTGATAGGCCAGCGGCCGCGCCGGCAGCGAGGCAAACATCATCCGAATTGGAAAGGAGATGCAGCCAAAGACGAGGCCAAATGGTTACGCGCTATAGGCACATTGGAGGATCCGGGACGTTGCGAAATGTGCAACGCAGCAAACAATCTTGTGTGGCACCACATATGGCCGCGGAGACACAACGGCGAGCACAGCCGAGCAAATCTTGTGCGGTGCTGCCGCCGTTGCCATGCGGAGCTGGACCAGATCTTCCAGAAGCTGGCCGAAGAATCATTTGTATCCGCCGGTTGCCCAGGACTAGACAGCGCCGCTATGACCTATATATCGACTGCGATGAGCAGTGGTACAAAGTCGAAGGCTTCGTAGTACACAACAGCCGGCCGAAGTTCGAGGTGCCGAAAGGGCTGGTAGGTACCGTATTGAAGGGAGAGCTGTATGGACAGCGACAAGCAGACCAAAACCCCTCTGCTCACCCCGGAAGAGCAGCAAAAGCAGTGGGACGAACTCCTGGAGTGGTGGATGGCCCAGCCGGAGCCGGAGCAGCGCAGGCTACAACGGGAGGCGCAGGAGGAGGCGAACTACCAGGCGATCGTGCCGATAGTGCGGAAGTACGTGAAGGAGACGTCGCAGCGGGACGGCATATTTCGCCAGATAATGCCACCGGTGCCGGTGGTGCGCGGGGACAAGTTGTGCCGCCCCAAGAACTCGGAGGACTCCTCAACGCCACCATCGAGCACTCCCTAGCCAAACAGAAGGAGACGGGCGTCTCGATCAAGAACATGCTCTACGACATCCAGCAGCGAGGCAAGGAGCAGATCGATCCTGCTGTGACGCCGTATGCCGAGCGGCGCAAGATGATCCAAGAGATCATGCAGCATTTGCCCCAGGACACGTTTGGCCTGTCTGAGGAAGCTACGAACCCGGAAGATGCGCAGAAGCTCTGGGAGAGCATCATTGGCAAGACGCATCCGCTGACGCACGAGGGTGTGGTAATTCACCCACCCACCGGTAAGCCGATCAAGGCTAAGCCGATGGAGGAATCAGATGTCCACATCACTGATGTCTTCCCGGGCGCCGGAAGGCTACAGGGGACCTCCGCCGGTGGCTTTGGTTACTCGCTGGAACCGGGCGGCGACCGCGTTGGCGAGGTCGGCACGGGTCTTACAGATGAGCTACGCCGCCAACTATGGACCGACAGGGATGACTACGTTGGCCGCACAGCACGCATTCGCTCGCAAGAGCAGCACCCCTCTGGCGCCTGGCGCGCACCGTCGCTGATCGCAATGCACGAGGACTATCCGCTAAAGTAGGCAGCGATCCGCGGCATGTTAAGGTAGTAACCCTACCTACTTTAACCAGAGGAGAAGTGTCATGGCGGAAGACAATCGGACGGTTGCCGCGTGTATCGACCGGGGCAACTACATTGGTGTTGCTCAACTCCTGGAGCAGACGTTTGGCCGGCTCACAGACCGCAACTTTCAGATGCTTGCAATCGCCCTCATAAACGGTGCTGCAATGATGGCGACAGCGGGTGAGCGCGGCTGTGAGCGAATCGCCAAGGCGATTGAGGGCGGCCGTGGGCGTCGCCGGCCCGAGACCGCGGTTGGTTAGGCTCGCCTGTGGCGGGGAAGGGGCCGGGGCCCCTTTTTTAGCTATCAGAAGTCCGGCGGCCCGGGTATACTGCATACGGGTGCCACCAATTTTGTTCAGGGAAACAAGGTTGCCATGAACGTAGTCAGCCAAATTCTGCTGCATGATACGCCCGACGACCCCCGATGGCTTGCCGTACCCGGGCGGATTCCAGACCTCTACGTCAAGTACGCTGCAGCGTCCAAACAGGCCGTAGCGGCAGATCCGCACGCTGGCGCGTGGTCGATCAACACCGAGGAGGTCGGACCTGTGATCTTCAAGCAGGCCGATTTCTGGTCTGCTATTGGTGCGGAGAAGGGTATGCTTCCGGCCATCGGCAACGCCGGCCGCGGCATCCAGAAGTTCATCGGTGGCCCGAACCCACTGACTGCAATGCTCCTGGGCGGCGGTCTTGGCGCCGGTCTGGGCTACGGTGCTGGCTGGCTAGGGCACAAACTCGCACCGAAGGGCGTACGATCTGACGCTGCCTGGAAGTTCGGACTGGCCGGCGGACTCGGCGGTGCGTCTATTCCCGGGCTCGTACATGGCTATCCCAATGTCAAAGAGCTCGGCATCCCCGGTCTGTGGACGCAGTCGCGCTTCCAAGGACGCAAAGGCCCGATGCCCACGAAACCACCATATGGTCCGGCACCGCCATCAGCTAAACACATAGGCATGCTGTCTCCGCCGTACAAGTCAGACTCCAACTGGCTCGAGCAGATGGTGGACGGCATCAAGGAACGACTGGGCATCAAGGTAGCCACGGATCAGTTCTGCAAGGCAGCGATAGCCTATGGCAATGACGAGTTCCACGCTGGCGCAGATCTCAGCGGCGTGCGTGTCCCTACTGGGCCGTGGGGCAACGTGATCATGGCTGACCCGTTCCTCGATGGTCCCTCAAAGGCAATTGCGGCCGGACTTCCTGCCACTGCCGCGGTCTCTCGTGGCTCGCGCTACGCTTCTGTTCGGGATATGCAGCGAACTGGCATGAGCATGTTCGGCAATCCCGTACAAGGCCTGGGTGGCGACATGACCCGTCTTGGTGCGAACCTAGCCGCGGGCTGGGCCGCTGGCAAGCTGGGCGGCATAGCTGCCAGCTTCATGGGCTTGGACATACCGGTGCAGCGAGGCATCCAGCGCACTGGTTTGCTTGCCGGTGCGGTGCGTGGTATCCTGGGGATGATGTAAGAAACCCCCGGAGGAAGAAGATGAGTAACGAAGATGGCTCGCTGTCGGCAGACGAATACATGCAGCTCGTAGACGAGCTTCTCGAGCGGCGTACGGCGCTTAATGTTGAGAAGGAGCGCAACCGGTTGATCACACGCGGACGCCACACCATTCCACCGGCGGCCCGCGATCAGCTATTGGCAGCAATGCACAGCGTACTAACCGGAAGGCGCGACGCCGCTATCGACGTACATGTGGCTGATGATGGCGCCCTAACTACGCAAGATACTACCTGGTATGAGGCCGAGGGCGCAGACCTGGTGATTCACGATGTGCATAACCTGGCACAGCGTGCGCAGTTCATAGAGCCGGCGGGGAGTACACACCTCAGCGCATCTACGCCTATGCTAGAAGCGATAGCGACTGGGGAGTATCCCAGCGTAGAAGCACACCAGGAAGCCACAACGCCGATGTGGGAGCCTACGTATGTGGGCGGATGCATGCAGCACAACGAAGTAACAATAGAAAACGGCCGCATTAAGCGACCGTTATTGCCAATACCAGCGCCCTAGTAACAAGGACGTCCAATGCCAGCCGACAACGAACGCATCTACATACCGTACAACGAGGCACGCAGTTTCATCTTGGATGGCGATGTCCTGCTGTATCGCGGTCGTTCGCTGTGGTCCAGGTTGATCAGAATAGCAGGGCGCTCACGCTACTCGCATGTTGGCCTTGCTGGCTGGACCAACGGCGATGCGCCTGACAGCGCATACAGTCGCCTGATGACGTACGAGATGTTGTGGCACGGTGCCGCTGGTACGAAGCTGTCAGCACACGCAGAGAAATGGCCGCGCATGGTCGACGTATACCGCGTGGCCGATACGCACACGACATTCAGCTGGGACGCGCTGGTGCAGGCGCAGCAGGGCGAGACCAGTGTCCTTGATCGTCGGCTGAGCGTTGCGTTGATGAAGGACTTCTGCCGGCCGGGCGAGTACGGAAAGTTCCATCTGTGGCTGGTGGCGCTGTTGCACTTGCCGGTCATTCGCTTCTTTGCGCGTCCGCCCACAGACGATCAGATCGAGCACGACGGCAAGCCACCATTCTGCAGTGAGGCTGTCGGGTACGCGCTACGAAAGTCGTTCACCGATGTTGTACCAAACACCCCGGACCGGTTTACAGAGCCAGGCGACCTCGCACGGTCGCCTTTGCTCAATTACATGTTCACGTTGGACGCGCCGGAGGAAGAAAGCAGTGAGTAGACGAACGATTTGGCTGATGGCGCTTGTCTTGCTGGTGTGGGCGGCACAGGCCCGCGGTGAATTCTACGGGTATGAGCACCTGGGAAGCGACATACAGCGGAACTTCGCATACATCGACCGCATGAGTGCCGTCCAGGCTTCGTTCGACGTGCGGATTCGGTGCATGGAGAACAGACTTGAAGCCTTGGCGGGGGCGACAACGGAGCTGCAGGAGTCGGTATTCGACGTGCCGGTGCGGCCGATACCGCCGGTGTCACCGCGGCCACATACGGCGCTGTTGCCGCGCCCGCTACAGCCAATACCGTGTCCGCCGGAACTGGAGCCGGAGGAGGAGCCCCACAGCCTGCGGCTTGGATGGCTGGGTGTTGTGACGGTTAGCTGCTGCCTTTTGGTGTTGGGCTACATCATCGGACGTATTCACGGTAATCACTTACGGGAGAACAGCGATGCGAAAAACGCTATGGTGCCTCGTTTTGGCCAGTAGCTTGTCTTGTTGCCTGTTCGCTGGCTGCGAGCCGAGCCACCTACCGCAGCACCTGCTCGACGAGCACGTGCCGGACCTGCCCTGCTGCCCAGACGACAAGGCGCCAGAACGCTACCAGAACATGCTGGTCTTTTTCGATGAAGAGGGCAATTTCATACGGGTGCATGAGTCGTTTCCCGTAATCATCACCCAGCGATATACCGGGGAGCTCCCGCCCCTTCCAAACGACAAGGAAGCACGATGCGAAAACTGATGCTACTGATCGGCATGTGCGTGCTGTTCGTTGGCTGCGAGATCACGATCGACTGGGATCCGCCAGCAAGGTGTCCAGACGCTGTCCCGATCAGGGAGCCCCTATCACCGTAATACAGGAGAAGCATGATGCGGAAACTGATGATGCTACTGACCATCGTATGTGTGCTGTTCGTCGGCTGCGATGACGTTATTATCACGCTGGACCCGCCGGGCCTGCCGGTGCCAGAGCAACCAGCATGCCCGCCGAACACGCCATGTCCGTACGAGTTCCTCCCACCGGTGGACCTGCCGCCAGAGATGAGAGAACCGAATTGGGGCGGCGGATCGTGTGTCCATGCCAGCATGGTATCCATTCTGCGCTGGCAGCAGCTGCCAGAGCTTGCTGCGTGGTGGCGTAAGACGTACATCGGTGGCGAGACGCTATCGGGCCTAGTAAGTAAGTCCGACAAGGCCGGCCTCAATTTTGCCTACACCGGCGACGGCGATGTCAATGTGCTTGAATGGGCCAGCAGGACGAGACGTGGCGCGGTCATTTTTTACAAGCCCAGCCACAGCATCTCGTTCTTTGGCTTCGTGACCAAAGAGGACGGGCAGCGGTACGCCTGCGTCATGGACAACAACAGGACGCAGACGTACGAATGGATCCCATACGACCGCTTCATCCAGGCATGGAAAGGCTACGGCGGCGTTGCGTTGACCCCCGTGTATAGCCCAACACCGCCACTGCCGTGGCTCTGAGGTGCGCTATGTGTGAAATAGGCGGAGGGCTGCTCGTGCCGGCGCCGCCACCGCCCGCCGCACCCAGCAACAGCGACGAATCCCAGCTGATTGCCGACCGGGCCCCACCGCCGATTTCGCCGGATATGGACTGAATATGCGCCGCAGAACGCTACACCTACAGATCACCCTGAGCACCGGTGGTTGGCTGCTGATATTTGCGGCCTTTGCTCTCGGGTTCTCATGTGGTACCCTAGTAGAGGAGGTTCGAGTGGTCCTAGAGCATCTATGCTGGACCTTTAACGCCCCTGCGTGATCCGGAGGGATACGCCCATGATCCTATGGCTGACCCTATTCCTGTCATTTACGTTGAACGCGCTGCTTTTTGGCGCGATGCGCGACCTGCGCAAAGACTTGGCAGCCGTCCGGGCCGACCGGGACCGGATACTGCAAACCAAACCCTAGTTCCCTTTTCATAGGAGGTCCAACAATGGACGACCGATTTCTGAAGCGCCTGCCTGGAGCGTGTGTTGTGGCTGCAGCAGCGGCCCTATTGGTCTGGGTCATGATCGTCGCTACCCAGAACAGCAACCAGCTAACCCCGCTGGCGTCGATTCACCGGACGACTGCTGCGATGGTAGACGCCTTCGATGCGTCGCGGCAACCCGTTGTGGTCCAAGACCGCATCATCGACCTGCCGGAGGATGGCAGTCATTTCTACTTGACTGTTTTCTTGGGCGATAACTGGAAGGCACGACCACGCGACCGCGAGATCGCGGCATGGTTTGATACGCATCCCGCCCTACGCAGCTTGCGCACACAGACGCACTTCACCATACTGGATCCCAGCAGCCGACTATTCCAAACGCGGTGGCCAAGCTGGCGCAACTCGCTGCCGGCGGTGATGCTGCAACAGGGAAATCCGCACACGGGCAGGGTCTGCTACAAGGTCGGGCCTGCGATGATGCCGGTCACGGCCGACGAGCTGGCGCTGCAACTCGACGCTTCGCTCGACGCGCTGCGTATTTGTCCGCGCCCGACGCCGCGGCCAACGCCAGTGCCGGTAGTAGTCCCTGTGACGCCAGAGATTCCTGATGTGATCCCGCAGGACACCGCAACGCCATCGGATGGTAGCGCAGTTGCCGTCATCATTGCGGTCCTTGCCGGCATCGTTGCCTTGTTCATCGGCGTGGTCGGCCCGTTGTACGACCATATCCAAAAGGCATTCAGGGGGCAGGCATCGTAAGGCCGTCCCCATAACCAAACCCAACAGAGAGGAACCATACTCATGTTGTTTGGACTACTTTCCGTTTCACTGGCATCGGCGCTGAACGTAGTGCTGATCTTCTTGGTGGTTCTGCTGCTCGCCCGCGCATTGACGCGCAAGCTGCTCCGCCTGGATGACAAAATCGACGATCGCCAAGAGGTCTGGGCGCGATTGGGTGGACTCTGCAAGGAGATCCAGTTGTCCAAGATCGCCAACATCTGCTACAAGATCTCGGCAATCAACGTCGATGAGGCCCTGCAGGCCATCCGCCTGCTTGTCGACCAAAGCACCGACGAGCGCGCTGTGATGGAGATGCTACGGCCAAACTTCCTGTATCAGCTGCCTAAGCGGCTGGTCGCTACTGAAGATCGCGCCTCGGTGGTCAAGGCTGTCCTTGACGACGCTGTGACGCGTAAAGAGCTTCTGGTAGCCCTGGCCAAGGAGAAGGCTGCTGCAGCGAAGAGCCAATAAGCGCCAGCCTGGCGTACAGCGCCCTGCCGACCACTAGCGGCAGGGCGCCGCCGGCCGCGCGCGACCCAACCTACCCCTGACGCTCACTGCCGGATTTTCGGAGCTGCATAGCCCCTGACAATCCGGCAGTTTTCGTGTATCATGAGGAAAATCCAGGAGGAGATAGAAGATGGCGCAGCAGGAAGGCAAGCATTATCGCTTTCGAGACGGCACGTCGCGGCTTGAGTTCTGGGCCGAACGTGGCATGATTTCGCTTGTAGACGAAGATCTGGCAGCCGATACCGCGTCGGACAAACAGAGCCATTGGCGCATCCCGCCCGGCGAGTTCATCAAGCGCGCCATCTCTGCAATGATGGCAGAGCCCGAAAAGTATCCAAGCAAGCTGCGCGTACTCCGTCAGCTACTCGAGGACGCCAAGACCGCATGCAAGCTGGCAAAGGCACAGGGCGACCCCACGGACCCAAGTACGATTGACACCGTTGTTCGGCATCAGCGTAAGCGGCAGATTGTGATGCCGCACGAGTTGCCGCCAATGCCCGGGATGCCCAGAACCCCGCCATCAAAGATTCGCCCCCGTGGCGGCTCCGGTGGCGACATACTCAAGGCCGGTGTGGACGTTGTACCCGACCTGTCGCTTGATGGTGCAGGTCTCAAACTACCTACATGAGGTGCCCTAATGACGCCTAAGGACGCATTCAAGGTCGGGTTCTTGCACAAGTGCGCTGCGGACGGGCTTTCCAGCGAGGAAGTCCTGGAGCGCATTCGCAACGCCAAGCTGCTACACAAGATGGGCGCTAACACGGCTTTGGGCAGCATCACAAGCAAGGCGTGGAACACACTGTGGCCACTCATGCTCTTAGGCCCACCGGCGGCCGGCGTTGCTGGCGGCTATGCCCTAGCGAGCGCACAAGACGACACGTACGACAAGGACGAGCTACGTAAAAAGGAGGAAATTGCAGAGTACCATCGAGCTGTTGCACGACTACAGCGTGTGCACGATAAGCAGCAAGCTGGTGCGGTGTAAAAGACAGTTATGGACGCACTTAGGCCATCGCACAAATACCATGGCGAACAAGGCGAACGATACGGCGGACAACTACAGTGGCCAGGTGCCCACGGTTACCCGTTTATCGGTGAAGTCGGACCGTCACTGAAGCAGCGCGAGATCGACGCCTTGCCTACGGTAGGCAAGACGTACGAGAATACCTTCGACATGAATGTCGAAGATGATCGAGAGTACTACAATTGGGTGCGTGACCGGATCCGGAACGGCTTGTTCTTCCGAGACTTCATTCAGCGGACTTGGTACGAGGGCAAGTACTGGCCGGTCATCTACCTTGAATGGACGCAATGCCACGTGCAAGCACCGCAAACTCAAGCAGGGAGCAATGGGCATGGAAGCGCAAGACAGTTCACGCTACGAGGGCCTTAGAGGCCTCGACAAGACCGCCTTCCTCGGCGTAGACCCGATCAAGAACGATGCTGCCCGTAATCTCGCAAACAAAAAGCTCTGGCAGTTCATTCTCATGGGGCTGGGCATAGGCATCGGCGGGCGCGGTGCGCTCGGGGCGATGCGCCTTGGGACCAAGGACGACACGCCAGCACAACCCAACTACCAACAGGTCGACGTGCTGGTACCGCCTGACGAGCAGCAAGAGAAGCTCTCGTCATTCACCCCAGAGTGGTTGGAGAATCTCTCCGGAAAGCTCTTTGCGAGTGGCGCGTGGAAAAACCCGCTCATGCGCAACTTCTTCGGGTCAACAGCGGAGAGCCTGTATGAAGTACCCGCACTCTGGGCCCTCGGCCTTCCGGCGGCGGCGGCTGCCGGTTATGGTGGGTACAAGGGTACGGACGTGGTGTTCGACAAGCTCCGCCAGTCAGAGCAGTCGTCAGAGCTCGACGCTGCGCGGGAGCAGTATACCCGGCTCGTAGAGGAGACACTGGGCAAGCAGGCGTCCGTGGAGACTATTGAGGAGGAGCTGGACGATCTGGCAGACATGTGCCTGGCGCCGCCCGAAAAGCGTGCGGCAAACGTGTATACGCCGTTGAACTATGCGCAAGGCCTCTTGGCTACCTGGGCGGTCCTATCCGCAATGGCCAGCGGCAAAATCAGCTACGACTACTTCAAGCAGCGCGGTGACGTAAGCACCAGCGCCGCGGCACTAGAGCAACGCCGGAAAGAGCGTACCGGTGGTACGCCTCCAATCTTCCTGGCACCCACCCAAGAAAGCGTGGTGTAATGCCTGGTCTTCAGCCGCAAGAAGCGCCCATGCCTGCGGGTACGCGGGCAATGGGTGACGTCGCGGCTACCCGTACAGCCATCTACGGGAACGTGCTCGATTCCGCTAAGCAGTTCCAGCCACTCTCCAACCAGAAGTATACGCTTGAACTGTCTCAGCCTGGCTACGAAGGGGCTGAGGGGTTCACAAAGGCCGACGAGAAACGGGCAATCCTAGAAGGGAGATCACTCGGTCGTCGGCTTCGCGGGACCTGGCGTTTGCGCACAAATGACGACGCCAAGGCGGTAGTAGACGAGCGGCGCGTTACGCTCGCCAGCGTCCCGCATATCACACCACGCGGTACCTTCATCCTCAACGGGAACGAGTACAGCCTTTCGCATCAGATGCGTTTGCGCCCTGGCATCTTCACCCGCATCAAAGAGTCCGGCGAGCTCGAGTCCCATGTGAATGTCGCAAGAGGAGTCGGCCACCGCTACTTCCTGGACCCAGAAGCGGGTATCTTCCGCGCACAGTTCGGGCAAAGTCGCGTACCGCTGATGCCGGTACTCAAAGTGCTTGGCGCTACGGACAAACAGATCCGTGAGGCCTGGGGCAATGAGCTTTACGCGTCCAATGCCGCGAAGTCTGACCCGCGGACGATCAAGAAGCTCTACAAGAAGCTGACACGGCAGAACCCAACATCAGACAACGAAGAGATGGGCGACGCTATCCGGACCGCCTTTGCCGAGATGGAGCTCGATCCAGAGGTCACACAACGCACACTCGGTAAGCCGTATGCCCGTGTTGATCCCGAAGTGATACTGGCCGCGACGGCCAAGCTACTGCGCGTCCATCGCAACGAGGAGGCGCCTGACGACCGTGATGCTATGGCCTTCCAGCGCACGCTCGGGCCTGAGGACCTGTTTGGCGAGCGGATCTCAAAGGCTACAAACGCGGTGCGTGGTGCGTTGTGGAAGGCCACGCTGCCCGGTAACCTAGAGAAAATGGGACCCGGCATCTTCAATAAGAGCATACGCGCCACATTGCTCGAGACCATGCTGGGCAATCCGATTGAAGAGATCAACCCTGCAGAGCTCTACGACCAGCGCGTCCGTGTTACACGTATGGGCGAGGGCGGTATCCCATCCTCAGAATCAGTACCCGACGAGGCACGTAATGTCCAGCCATCTCATCTTGGCTTTATTGACCCCGTCCACTCACCCGAGTCCGGTAAGATCGGTATCGATACGCGGGTTTCAATCCGCACGCTTAAAGGGGATGACGGACGGCTGTATTCGCGTTTCCTCGATAAGCGGGGACGGATCGTCTGGAAATCCCCACAGGACCTGGCCGATGCTGTCGTCGCCTTTCCCGGAGAACTTCAGAGCGATAACGAGCACGTCCGCGTCCAGCAACATGGTAAGCTGAAGTACGCAGCGCGCGACGCCGTTGACTACCAGCTTGCAGATATGACTGAGGCATTCGGGCCCCTCGCGTCGATGGTGCCGTTCAAGCCGGCAGCCTTTGGTCAACGCGTCAACATGGGCTCCCGTATGATTACGCAAGCGCTGCCAATGACAGAGCCTGAGGCACCGCTGGTGCAGTCCGGTATACCGGGAACCGGCGAATCGTTTGAGTCGCTGTTTGGTACGGACATGGGTGCCGCGAAGAGCAAAGTAGCGGGAACCGTACTGGAGGTCACCGCGGACAACATCAAGATCCGCGGCACGGACCGTCGGATCCACAACGTCGAGATGTACAACAACCATCCGTACAACAGAAAGACGTTTGTGCACAACACGCCGATAGTCCGTCCGGGCGATCATGTTGGTGCCGGCGACGTAGTTGCCTCGTGAAACTTCACAGA
>Ga0255052_10000266_pt1 | contig 41107 bp, 37 predicted proteins | sample JV7_2_21_MG_FD_188632 | JGI IMG/M metagenome (GOLD analysis project Ga0255052, IMG submission 188632) | Seawater microbial communities from Jervis Inlet, British Columbia, Canada - JV7_2_21 | ecosystem: Environmental > Aquatic > Marine > Inlet | place: Canada: British Columbia | collected...
AACCCAGTAGGGCGATGGAATAATCGCCTCGTCACCGGGCGAAAGCAGGCCAAGGCACAGGTTGAACAGCGATTGTTTGGCGCCTGACGTCACCACGATCTGTGCTGTTTCGAACTGCAGTTGGTTATCGCGCTTAAATTTGCGCTGGATGGCTGCTTTTAGGCCAGCAGTGCCATCAATCGGCGTGTATTTGGTAGCGCCTGCATGGATAGACGCAATCGCGGCGTCTTTGATAGCTTGCGGCGTGTCAAAGTCCGGTTCACCGGTGCCAAGACTGATGATGTCTCGTCCGGCCGCCTTGAGTTCGGCAGCCATCGCCAACACGGCGCCGGTCGGTGAGGGCTTAACCCGCGCCATACGTTTCGAAACTGATAAACTCACTCGTTTGCCTCCGCGCATCCGATTGCAATGGTACGTGATACAACACATCTGCCCAAGAAAACCGCAACGGCTGATCGAGACCGGTTGACGCTGGTTGCGAGCTTTGATCCCGCCGGGGATCAGGGCGCGGCGATAGACGGACTTGCCGAGGGACTCAACGACGGGCTCGCAAGACAGATTCTCCTTGGTGTCACCGGCTCAGGCAAAACATTCACGATCGCCAGTGTCATCGAACGCTTACAGCGACCGGCAATCATCCTGGCACCAAACAAGACACTGGCGGCCCAACTCTACGGAGAAATGCGTGAGTTTTTTCCGAAGAACGCCGTTGAGTATTTCGTTTCTTATTACGATTACTACCAGCCCGAAGCCTATGTGCCCAGCTCGGACACGTACATCGAAAAAGACGCATCGATCAATCAGCACATTGAACAGATGCGCTTGTCGGCGACGAAGGCGTTAATCGAGCGCCCCGACGCAATCATCGTCGCTACAGTTTCAGCGATCTACGGGCTCGGGGATCCAGAGGCCTATTTCAGTATGGTGCTGCACCTTGTTCGCGGTGACCGCATTGACCAGCGAACGATCCTGCGGCGGCTGGCGGAATTGCAGTACCAGCGTAACGAGCTCGATCTGTCGCAAGGTACGTATCGGGTACGGGGCGACGTTATCGACATATTCCCGGCGGACTCGGAACGTGACGCGGTTCGTATCGAGCTGTTTGATGATGAAATTGAATCGCTGTCCTATTTTGATCCGCTGACAGGCGAGGTCTCCGCGCGGGTACCTCGACTGACGATCTTTCCGAAGACGCACTACGTTACTCCAAGAGAAACATTGCTCGCAGCTTGTGACCTGATAAAGGACGAATTGGGAGTACGCCTGAACTACCTCAGAAAGAATGAAAAACTACTGGAAGCACAAAGACTTGAGCAGAGAACTTTATTTGATTTAGAGATGATCAAGGAGCTCGGTTATTGCTCCGGCATTGAGAATTACTCACGCTACTTGTCAGGCCGGGAGGAGGGTGAACCACCACCCTGTTTGTTCGACTATTTGCCTGACAATGCACTGCTGATCATCGATGAAAGTCACGTCACGGTGCCGCAGCTCGGCGCCATGTACAAAGGTGATCGCTCACGCAAGGAAACGCTGGTTCAGTTTGGCTTTCGACTGCCGTCAGCGCTTGACAATCGACCGCTGCGTTTCGATGAATTCGACGGGCTGGCACCACAGACAATCTACGTATCGGCAACACCAGGAAACTACGAATTCGACCACGCAGATGGCAAGGTTGAACAGCTCGTCAGACCCACGGGACTTGTCGATCCGGAAATCGAAATCAGGCCGGCCAAGACCCAGGTTGACGATGTACTCTCGGAGATTACCAAACGAGTAGCTGTCGACGAGCGTGTCTTGATCACCACGCTCACCAAACGCATGGCCGAGGATCTGACCGATTATTTGCAGGAACACGGCAAGCGAGTGCGATACCTGCACTCGGATATTGGAACTGTTGAGCGAACTGAAATTATTCGGGATCTGCGGCTCGGAGCGTTCGATGTGCTCGTCGGAATCAACCTGCTCCGGGAAGGGCTCGATATGCCAGAAGTGTCCCTTGTCGCGATTCTCGATGCGGACAAGGAAGGATTCTTGCGCTCGGAACGTTCATTGATACAGACGATCGGACGCGCGGCGCGACACGTGCATGGCACAGCCATCCTGTATGCAGACAAGGTCACCGGTTCCATGCAGAGAGCGCTTGATGAAACCGGGCGGCGCCGCGAGCGACAGGTAGCACACAACAAGAAATATGGCATTAAGCCGGCCACCATCGTCAAGCAGGTGGCCGACATCATGGAAGCTGCGTACCCGGTACCTGGACGAGGCAGACGTCGGATCGCGGAGGACGCGCCGCAATACGAGATGATGACGCCGGAGCAGCTCTTGAAACGGGCCGCGAAGCTCGAAAAACAGATGCTGAAACACGCGCGTGACCTGGAGTTTGAAGAGGCTGCGCGGCTCAGAGACGAGATTCAGCGCATTCGTCTGGAGGGGCTGGGGCTGGCCGACCGAAAGGCAGGCTAAAGGGCCTTGCGCAGAGCAGGAGGCTTGAGTATCGTATGCCGCCCTTCGCCGGGGCAGTTAGAATAATGGCGATTAGCGAACGGGAAGCAGACCGGACGCGCATGGCACCAAGGCTGGCAAATTACTCTCCGGGTGTCGGCTGTGATCAGGGCGATTAGCTCAGGGGTAGAGCGCCACGTTGACATCGTGGAGGTCGGTGGTTCGAGACCACCATCGCCCACCAACAACGCAATCGGTCCGTCTCGTTGCAAAACTGCAACAAGTCGCCTGATTTTTTTGGAAAAACAATCGTTTCCACGGTTGTTTCTTGCTTTTCGGCTATATAGAATCGCGTTCCCGCAGTCGCTGAAGCGCATTGCAGCGCTTTGTGGCCACGGGGACCTGTTGAGTATTGGAGGATTTTGGGATCGCAGCCACAAAGCGCGTACGGCGTAATGAAGAAATTGATGCCCAGGAAGTCCGGGTTATAGACGCGGAAGGTGAGCAAGCTGGAGTAATGCCACTGATCGACGCTATCGAACTGGCGAAAAACGTAGGACTGGATCTTGTGGAGGTTTCGCCAAATGCTGAGCCACCCGTTTGCCGGATCATGGATTTCGGCAAGTATCTGTTCGAACAGAACAAGAAGGCTCAAACGTCCAAACGTAAGCAAAAACAGGTACACGTAAAAGAGATTAAATTTCGCCCGGGGACGGACGAAGGTGACTACCAGGTGAAGTTGCGCAAGCTCGTGCAGTTCCTGGAAAACGGTGACAAAACCAAAGTCACGTTGAGATTTAGAGGCCGGGAGATGGCGCACCAGGAACTGGGTGCGAATTTGCTGGCAAGGGTCCGAGGGGACCTGGAGGAATATGCCATTGTTGAGCAGATGCCACAGATGGAAGGGCGGCAAATGATCATGGTAATGGCACCGAAGAAGCACTAAAGGACTGAATACACCAAACGCATTCTGCCGGTAACGACAACCGCAGAGAGCAAATCCCGCCTGCATCGGCCGGTTTGAGCCGGTACGTAGCATGGCTTATCAAGCGGAGAAGACAATGTCGAAAATGAAAACCAACCGGGGTGCAGCTAAGCGCTTCCGGCGAACGGCGAAGGGCGGCTTTAAGCGAGCCCAGTCCCACCTCAATCACATTCTTACGAAGAAGAAGTCGAAGCGTAAGCGCCAGCTGGGTCTGACTCAGCAAGTTGCCGATGCCGACGTAAAGAGCGTGCGCCGCATGCTCCCTTACAGCTAAGAGGGGATTGAATAATGGCTAGGGTAAAGACTGGCGTCACCGCAAAAGCGCGCCATAAGAAAATCCTTGGTAAGGCGAAAGGTTATTACGGCGCGCGCAGCAAGCTGTACAAAACCGCGAAGCAGGCCGTCATCAAAGCCGGGCAGTACGCCTATCGGGATCGTCGTCAACGCAAGCGCCAATTCCGCGCATTGTGGATTGCGCGCATCAATGCAGCAGCCCGTTTACATGGACTGTCATACAGCCGTCTGATCAATGGGCTGAACCTGGCAAATATTGAGGTCGACCGTAAGGTCCTGGCCGATATCGCGGTTCACGATCCCGAGGGATTTGGCGCGATTGCTGAACAGGCGAAAGCCAGTCTGGCTCAAAGCGGCTAGGTTACCGATACGGGCGCGGCTTCGACTCGCCCTCTCGGACAAAAACTCATGCGGGCACTGAGCGAGCTGGTTGAAACGGCAGCATCGGAAATCGATGCGGCGACCGACTTGGCTGCACTGGATGCGGTCAGGGTTACCTACCTTGGCAAAAAGGGTGAATTAACATCGCGACTGAAGTCGCTCAGTGATTTGCCAGCCGATGAACGTCCGGCCGCAGGGCAGGAAATCAACAGGGCCAAGCAGGAACTGCAAAGTCGAATCAACGAGCGCCGCGAGGCGCTCGACACGGCAGTCCTCGAGGCCAAGCTTGCCGACGACGCCGTAGATGTCACCTTGCCCGGACGAGGCATCTCGATCGGTGGCCGTCATCCCGTTTCTCGTGCCATGGAGAGGATCGACAAGATCTTTCGCAATGCAGGCTTTGGCATTCGCTCAGGGCCCGAGATCGAGGACGACTTTCATAACTTTACGGCGCTCAATTTTCCAGAGAATCATCCGGCACGGGCGTTGCATGACACGTTCTTCTTTCCTGGCGGCAATCTTCTGCGCACGCACACGTCGCCGGTGCAAATTCGCTCGATGGTCGAGGAGGGCGTGCCGATTCGGATCATCGCTCCGGGTCGAGTTTACCGTTGTGACTCGGATCAGACCCACACGCCGATGTTCCACCAGGTTGAAGGGCTCGTCATTGATCGTGGCGTTAGCCTGGCCAACCTCAAGGCCGCATTGCACCAGTTCGTAGAGAGCTATTTCGAGCGTGATGCCGAGCTCCGTTTTCGTGCATCGTATTTTCCCTTCACGGAACCGTCGGCAGAAGTCGACATCCTCTGGGAAAAAGGCAAATGGTTGGAAATCCTGGGCTGTGGCATGGTTCACCCGAATGTCCTCGAGGCCGCAGGCGTGGATTCTGAAGAGTTCACCGGCTACGCGTTCGGTATGGGCGTGGAACGTCTGGCCATGTTGCGCTACGGCGTAACGGATCTCCGTACCTTTTTCGAAAATGATCTCCGCTTCTTGCGGCAGTTCAGGTAAGCGCCATGAAGATTGCAGAATCCTGGTTGCGTGAATGGGTGAACCCCGACCTCGAAACGGACGTACTTGCCGAACGCCTGACAATGGCGGGTCATGAAGTTGAAAGCATCAGCCGGGAAGGCGCTGGTCTCGATGGCGTGGTCATTGCCGAGGTTCTCGACGTAGCAAAGCATCCGGACGCCGATCGCCTGAGCGTGTGCAAGGTTTCTGATGGCAGTGGCAACATGGTTGATGTTGTCTGCGGCGCTCCGAACGTTGTTAAGGGGATGAAAAGTCCGTTGGCGACGCCCGGATTGAAGTTGCCAAACGGCGTCAAACTCCGAAAATCGAAAATCCGGGGCGTCGTTTCGAACGGCATGCTGTGTTCCGCGATAGAACTCGGGCTCGGAGGTGAAGCCGATGGAATTATCGCCTTGCCAGATGACGCACCGGTCGGTGGAGCTTTGACTGACTACCTGGGGCTACCGGACACGGTAATTGACCTCGACCTGACGCCGAATCGGGGAGACTGCTTCAGCGTACTGGGCATTGCCAGAGACGTCGCAGCGCTGACGGCTGCCGAACTGCAAGACCAAAGTGCTGCTCCCGTTAAAGCGACGATCGAGGATACGCACCCTGTCAAAGTTGACTTGCCCGAAGGCTGTCCAAATTTCGCAGGTCGGGTGATACGCAATATTGATCCAGCGGCGAAGTCCCCGGTCTGGATGGTTGAGAAACTGCGGCGCTCCGGCCTGCGGGCTATTCACCCGGTGGTCGATGTCACCAACTATGTGATGCTAGAGCTCGGGCAGCCACTGCACGCTTACGATTTGAGCCTCGTAAAGGGCCCGATTCGCCCCAGATTGGCCAAAAAGGGTGAAAAAGTCACTCTGCTCGACGAGAAAGAACTCGCCGTCAATGAGGATACGCTGGTTATCAGCGATGACAGCGGTGCGATCGGGCTGGCCGGCATCATGGGTGGCCTCAGCACCGCCGTCAGCGACGCTACAGCCGACGTGTTCTTCGAAGCGGCATTCTGGCCACCGGAGTTCATGGCTGGTCGTGCGCGATCCTATGGCTTGCACACAGATGCGTCATTGCGTTTTGAGCGTGGTGTCGACCCCGAGGGCCAGGCTCGCGCTGTCGAAAAAGCGACTGCCCTGTTGCTCGAAATTTCAGGTGGTGATGCTGGTCCTTTGGTTGTCACTATGGCGAGCGACCATCTGCCAAAACGTGACGTCATTCGTGTGCGAAGTGCACGCGTTGCGACACTTCTCGGTGTCGAAATTGATGACAAAACCATCAGTGAAATATTGCAGCTCCTGGGTCTTTCGGTCACGCCGACGGATGACGGATGGGACGTAATTGCACCGAGCCATCGCTTCGATATCGAGATCGAAGTCGACCTGATCGAGGAAATTGCCCGCGTATATGGTTACGACGCGATTCCTGAGGTAACGGCAATTGCCGAAACACCGCTCGAAGTCGTCACCGAGTCCAGAATCGATCTGGACCAGGCAGCGGTGACCCTGGTTGCTCGTGATTATCAGGAAATAATTACCTACAGTTTCATCGATGCGGACTCAAACAAGAGGCTGACGGACGTTGATCCGATTCTGCTGTTGAGCAATCCGATTTCGTCCGACATGTCAGTCATGCGTGCGTCGTTGTGGCCTGGAATGTTGATCGCTGTAGCGTCCAATGCATCGAGACAACAAGATCGCATTCGACTTTTCGAAATTGGGAAGTCGTTTCACGGCGCACTGGATGACCATGACGAGGCAGTGCGCATTGCCGGTGTTTGCATGGGCTCCGCCTTGCCCGAGCAATGGGGCAGTGAGAGCCAATCTATTGATTTTTTTGACATAAAATCCGATGTGTCTGCACTTTTGCAGCTCGCCGGAGAGATATCACAGATCGAATTCGTAGCCACTGAGCATCCTGCGCTGCAGCCAGGTCAGGCTGCGAACATTGTTCGTGATGGACAGTTGCTTGGCGTGGTCGGCAAACTGCATCCACGTCACTCCAAGTATTTTGAACTCAAACGCGACGTATTTCTTTTTGAATTGGACGCCGCAGCGGCGCTTGAATCAGGAGCACCGAAGGCAAAAACTGTATCGAAATTTCCATCGATTCGTCGTGACATTGCGGTCGTAGTCGACGACAAAATTACATCCGATCAGCTCATCGCGGCGGTCGCATCGAGCGCACCCGATTTGATTTCGAGCGTCAGGATTTTTGACATTTATAAGGGCCCGGGCATAGAAGCAGGGCTAAAAAGCGTAGCTTTAGGCTTGATTTTGCAGGAAACATCGCGCACCCTTACTGACGATGACGCGGACGCCGCAATGACCGCTGCAGTGCGAAAATTGGAAGATAAATTTGCGGCTGAGTTGAGAGACTAAAAAGCAATGGCACTGACAAAAGCAGATATGGCGGAATCGCTGTTCAACGAGCTCGGACTCAATAAGAGGGAAGCTCGTGAACTCGTCGACATGTATTTTGAAGAGCTGCGAGCGTCGCTTGCAGTTGGGGAGCAGGTCAAATTATCCGGGTTCGGAAATTTTGATCTTCGGGATAAAAAACAGCGGCCAGGACGTAACCCGAAAACGGGAGAAGAAATCCCGATTACTGCACGACGTGTGGTGACGTTCAGGCCCGGACAAAAACTAAAGGCCCGAGTAGAAGCATATGCTGGAACCGGGGAATAACGACGAACTACCTCCAATTCCTGGTAAGCGCTATTTCACAATAGGTGAAGTGAGCGACCTTTGTGCTGTTAAACCGCACGTACTCAGGTACTGGGAGCAGGAGTTTCCACAGCTGAAGCCGGTCAAGCGGCGTGGCAATCGTCGCTACTATCAGCGTCAGGACGTACTGATTATCCGTCAGATTCGGAGCCTGCTGTATGATGAGGGTTTCACGATCGGCGGCGCTCGTCAGCGTTTGATGGGCGACACTGCAAAGTCTGACGTTTCTCAAAGTCAGCAGATTATCAAACAGTTACGCTTGGAACTTGAACAAGTTCTTAAGATTCTGCGCCGCTAAAAAATCACCTTTCTTCTGCAGTGAGTGGCAAGTATCATTGCCGCCGTGTAGGAGCGCCTCATAGGCGCGATTCCTTATTCGGTCGGGGCGTAGCGCAGCCTGGTAGCGCACCACAATGGGGTTGTGGGGGTCGGGAGTTCGAATCTCCCCGCCCCGACCAAATCAAGAAAAAATGGCCGCTCTCACAATTCGTGAGCGGCCATTTTTTGTTTTGGGAGAGAATTGGAACCGAAGAGAAGGTTCGACAAAATCACGTAGTGATTTTGGACGCGCGAAGCGCGCCCGAAGGGAGAGCGCCGCAGGCGCGAATCAATCTCCCCGCCCCGACCAAGCACAAAGATTCACTGGAGTGCCAGTGTGTTGCTATTGATGAATCGAGTAGCCGCGAATCTTTGGAGAAGGCAGTAGTAGAGTCAAAACAAATCGCCCGCTGGGGCAGGCTACTACGTCAGGCCGGCTGCGCCTCCGCAAGTTTCCGGTCTTCGATTCCCAGCAGAATCGGCTGGGCCGTTTCCCGATAAATATTGACCTTGGCGTTGTAAGCGACTCGCGACAAGCCGTGCTTATCCTTGATGTGCAAGCGTCGAATGTTGAATTGCCCGCCACCCATGTCTTCCCCTGTCAGGTAACACTTGATGGCGGTGACGCGCTCGCCAGAGAACTCCATTCCACTTAGCTTGGACAGGTTACCTTGTGCTCTCTGCAGGAATGTAACTGCATCCAGGTTGGCCTGCGTTTGGGCCGGGTCGACATATTCTGCCGATAGGTCGGCGAGGAAATCGCCAACAAGAATTTGACCTGGCAGCGCCGCTTCGATCATGCGGGCGAGTTCGATCGTCACATCACCAACGATGAAGTCGTGCATCGTCGGATTAAGTCCTTCGGCCTGATGAAATTCGTAGCAAGCGCCAACATGAAAACAGGCACGAAGTCGCGGAACCGCTTTTGACGATGACTTGCTTCTTGCGATCGCATTGTCCGCGAGGACAATATGCATGAAGTGATAAAGATTGACGTTGGCTTCCAGGCCATCGTCACGATTCCAGACATAGAAACCGTCGCCGCTTGATGAGCGTGCGAAGTTAATGCCTACGTCCTGCTCGAGCATCTTGGCATGGGCAGAGTTCAGGGAATAAGACAGGCTGTTGAGTTGCGTCATTTGCTCGAACGGCGTCAACAAGCTGAATCCAACGATATCGAACAAGGTTACCGCTCGACTGGCGACGTAATTGATGCCGTAGCGCCGGATCATTTTTTCGATGATCTGAGTTTCGACCGGATGGCCAGTCAATGGCTGCCGCAGCTGCAATGCAACAGGTTTAACCTCGAGGAGCCGCGCCACCTTTTGCATTTGCGTTAGCGTCAGCCGCCGTTCGCCTGAAATAAGCTCGGTGATGAACCGCGCAGATACTCTGGATGAGTTGCTTCCCGCTTGTGGTGATGCATACTCGGCAATAGCGTAGTGGGGCACCACAAGTATGAGCAAACCGTCATCGAGCGGTGCCCAACTCAGAATAGTGTTCTGGCCCAGCGACCAATGCTGGTGCAAACAGCCTTCGAGGTGTACAAGATTGCTTCGCTGACGAAGGCCCATTTCTTGCGCAAGGCCGGCCAATTGATCCAGGTACGGCGAAAAGTCGGCCAATCGCCGGATGCCGGATTGCGAAATATCGTCAAGTTCCATGCGTGTGCCCAAAGCGACTTCCGTGCGACTGCAATCTCTGCCACAGTTCACACAGCCAGAGCCGATATCGATGATGTGCGGATACCGTCGGTGGAAAGTAATCAACTCTCATGTATTGCGCAAGTAATATCAAGAAGTGCGCGTATCTATTTTATATTCCGAAAATTACTTGAACACGGCAATCAGAGTATTTTACATAAGATCAGGACAAGTGAGCGGAGCGACAACAAGTGAGTAGGGGCCCTACGATTGCGGCGATAGAGCTATTGCGAGACTCCCTGGGAGACGAGATCGTTCGTACGCCATTGATGCGGTGCACCGCAATTGAAGGCCTGTTGGGTGGCGACACACGGGTTTTCGGCAAGCTCGAGTTTCTGCAGAGAACCGGTACGTTCAAGGCGCGTGGCGCGCTGGCTGTCCTAAACAGTCTTGACGACGCGCAATGCGCAGCCGGCGTAACCGCCGTCAGCGCCGGTAACCATGCTATCGCGACTGCCTTTGCTGCGCAGGCCGTTGGCGCAAGTGCGAAAATTGTCATGATCAGTACGGCCAACCCCGTGCGCGTCCAGGCTTGTCGCTCGTACGGTGCAGAACTGATACTCGTCGATGATGCGCACGAAGCATTTGAGGTTGCAGAGCGAATACAAGTTGAAGAAGGTCGCTTTTTCGTACACCCATTTGAAGGGTCAGCGATTGCCACCGGAACCGGCCTTGTCGGCCTGGAGATCTGTGAGCAATGCGAACATTTTGATGTGGTCGTCGTGCCGATTGGTGGCGGCGGGCTGATCGGCGGCATATCAAACGCGATCAAACAGTTGCGGCCCGCCTGTGAGATTATCGGCGTTGAGCCGGAAGGCGCCGATTCCATGCATCGCAGTTTCGACGCAAATGAGCCACGATCCATCGACGAGGTGCGGACGATCGCGGATAGCCTGGGTGCGCCATTTGCGGCGCCGTATTCGTTTGATCTGTGCAGGCAGAACGTTGACGAGCTGACTCTGGTCGACGACCGCCAGCTCAGGAAAGCAATGGGACTGCTGTATCAGGCCATGAAAATAGCTGTTGAACCGGCCTGTGCCGCAAGTACGGCGGCGTTACTTGGACCGCTTCGGGATCAATTGCTCGGCAAGACGGTCGTACTCGTTTTTTGTGGCAGCAATATCGACTGGGCGACGTTTGCCGAACAGGCCATCATCGAGGATCTCGATGCTGCTTGAACATCTGAAATCGATCGTGGGCGATAAAGGCTGGTCAACTGATGCGGATGTCCTGGAGCCGCACTTGATCGAACGTCGAGGGCGATTGCGCGGCGAAACCTTGGTAATGGTCTCGCCCGGCACGACGGCTCAGGTATCCGAGATTGTGCAAGCCTGCGCCACGGCAGCTGTCGGCGTCGTGCCACAAGGTGGCAATACTGGTCTTTGCGGTGGTGCGATTCCCGACGACTCGGGCGCACAGGTTCTTCTTTTGTTATCACGACTTAATGAAATTCGGGTAATTGACGAGAAAGACTTTTCGATTGTCGCCGAGGCTGGATGTATTCTCTCCGACGTTCAAGACGCTGCAAGAAGTGTGGGCCGTTTCTTCCCCTTGAGCCTGGCGGCCGAGGGCAGTTGCCAGATCGGTGGCAATCTTTCGACGAATGCGGGCGGCCTGAATGTGATTCGCTATGGCACGGCTCGCCAACAGGTGCTCGGACTTGAAGTCGTGTTGGCAGACGGAACCATATGGAATGGATTGCGTTCGCTGCGTAAAGACACGGCCGGATACGACATGAAACAGCTGTTTCTGGGTAGCGAGGGGACACTGGGCATAATTACGGCTGCGACGCTCAAGTTGTATCCGGACCCAGGTGAAACCGCTACGGTATTTGCCGCACTGTCATCGGCGCATGCTGCGGTTGAATTGTTGGCATTAATGCGTGAGAGGCTGTCCGATCGTATTCAGGCATTCGAGTTGCTATCTGATCGTTGCCTGCGTTTCGTCCATCGACACATCCCCGAGTTAGCACCTCCCTTTGAAGGTGCGTACCCATGGTTTGCGTTGTGCGAGTTCGCAGTTGGTGATCAGGTTGCGATCGTCGAAGATGTGATGGCAGATGCGATCGACGATGGCCTCATAAGCGATGCAATCATCGCCAAGAACAAAGCGGAATCAGAGCGACTATGGCGAATACGACATGCCATTTCTGACGCGCAGAAGCCTGAAGGTGCCAACTTGAAACATGACATCTCGGTTCCTATCGGCCGTATTGAACAGTTCCTTGCCAAGGGCGAGCAATTGATCGGGTCGATGATGCCCGCTGCGAGGCTTGTCGCCTTCGGGCATGTGGGAGATGGCAATTTGCATTACAACATTGCACAGCCCGTCGGTGCAGATGCGACGCAATTCTTGCAGGACGGCAAGGTCGTCACCGAGGCCATTTACGATCTCGTAGTAGAACTAGGTGGCAGCATCAGTGCCGAGCATGGTATTGGCGTACTCAAAAAGACGTATCTGAAACGGTATCGCAGCGCTGCCGAACTCGAGCTGATGCGCGCGATGAAAACTGCAGTGGACCCACGGAATATCCTCAATCCGGGCAAGGTAATTTGACGACCAGTTCCGCGTGAGAGCTTGACCGGTCCGGTAGACTATGTCCGATTGGGCGCGATGCGCGTGGTCGCATCAACTACAAGGCATTTCCCAGGCACTATGAACGCAGAATCGGACAATATTCGGGAATCTCTCGTCGACCAGCTTTTGAGTTTCGAAAACAGGCTTGATGACAAGATCGACGATGTTGAGATGCTCTCCGAAATACAGGACGGCATCGGGCGCCTGCTTGGCGACAATCGTGGCACCGAGGCTGAGATTCGGCGCGTTTTGCAAGAAAGGTATGAGAGCGGCGAGCTACGCAAGGAGACCTTCCAACTCGTCAAATCAATGCTGGACCGATTCGTTACCGAGCACGAACCGACGAGTTCGAGTATCGGCGCAAAACCAGCCAGAACTGAAGCCCGAGAAGATCGTGATCCGGGCCAGAGTCCGGAGCCAAGAGAGGATTCGATGAGCTCGACAACGGTCATCCCGGCGGATGATGCGATCGAACCGGATTCGGCCGACGGGCGCGTGCAAGTCGGTTCCGTATTGCGTGATCGCTTTATGCTGCAGGAACGAATCAATGGCGGCAGCATGGGTGTCGTCTATAAGGCAATGGACCGGCGACTTGCCGAGGCGGGTACGGAATCGGCCTGGGTCGCGGTCAAGATCCTCTCGCCAAAACTGTCACAAAACGGACTTGCGCTGCGCGCATTGCAGCAGGAAGCGGCTAAAGGACGCTGTCTGGTTCATCCAAATATTGTCCGCTTCGTCGATCTCGACCGTGACGATGACTTGTATTTCATTGTGATGGAGTGGCTTGAGGGTCGAACTCTGGCCGATATTCTCGATTCACCCGACTCCGGAAGCATCGATACAGAACGTGCGTTCAAAATTGTTCGGCAGGTTGGCAAAGCACTGGACTACGCACATCGATGTGGAATCGTCCACGCCGACGTCAAGCCGGGCAACATCATGATTTCTGCAAATGGTGACGCCAAGCTGTTTGATTTTGGCGTTGCACGCGTCCGACAAAAGCAGCTGGACAACGACCCGGATTTCGATCCTGGCGTACTCGGTCTGCTAACGCCGGCCTACTCGAGTATGCAAGTACTGACCGGGGAAGAACCGGTCCCGGCAGACGATGTGTTTTCGCTCGCGTGCCTGCTATACCGCTTGATTGCCGGTTATCGTGTGTTCGGGCCGCGAAATGCCGCTGAAGCTGCAGAACAAGGCATGAAGCCGCAGCGCCTGGAGAAGCTTAGCGACGCCAACTGGCGAGTGCTCAAGAAGGCGTTATCGTATTCCCGCGTAACCCGGTTCGATGCCATGGCGGATTTCATCGATGCGCTGGATGTCGAGGCGGCGGAATCGATTACGGTCGACATTCCGGCGCCGGCCAGATTCAGTCAGCCTGAGGAAGCCGGGGGATCTGCCCGCATCATCATTGGCCTTTTCGTGCTGGTGGCACTTCTCGGTGTTGTCGGCAATCAACTGGGTTGGCTTGATCAACTCAAGGACCGTTTCCTGGTTCAGGAATCCCGACAGATTCTTGAGGAACCGGCCATCATGGAACCAGAATCAACGGATCTCATTCCGGAGCCAGTTGCAGAGGCTATCGCGGAGGAGGTCCTCGCCGAGCCTGTTGTTGAATCGGAATTGGCAATGGAAATCCAGGACGAGGTTCTGGAGCCAGTCGAGGCAATTGAAATCCCGGAACCCGAAGTTATTGCGGTGCCGCTTGTTGATTTCACGAAGCTGCCGCCGCCAACTGCTGAACTTCAAGTTTCCTCGGGGGCGGGCGATGCCAAGTCCGTGACAATTACGCTTCGCGAGGACGGCCGTCCTGCAACAGTTGACCTGGTGCGCAGCGATGTGGAATTCCCATTGACCTTGCGCCTTGAAGAGGTCGGCTTCAGTGGCAATCGCTCACCGTGGGCTGCCGGGCAGTATGAGTTCTCGGATAGCGGCTATGTTGAGTTCCCTGTCGGACAGGATCGCGCCCGCGTGACCCTCACAATGATGTCCGATCCGCTTCGCGAAGCAGACCAGCAATCCACTCTGCGCGTGCGTGAATCTGACGCTGCGACGTCCGAATTGGCGATTATCAACGTCGTACTTGAAGATGACGATCAACGGGTATTCGAGTTCACCTTGCCGGCTAACACGGTCGCATTCGCCACAAGTCAGGTATCGGTGAACGAACAGGATCCAGCAGTACAACTTGACATCATCCGCTTCAACCCGGACAACACGCGGCTCGTTGTGGGCTACACATTACGGGATATCACCGCGACGCAGGGCGAGGATTACTTTGCGCCCGGCGGATTCACTATTGAATTTGGTCCTGGGCAACGGGCAACCCGACTGTTGATTCCACTGGTTCAGGATTCGGAGTATGAGGACAATGAAGCATTCAGCGTCGAGTTGTCCCTGGCCGACTCGGCCGCAGACATGGACCTTTATCACCGCGTTGCCGTCATGATCCGCGATGATGATCAATAAGGGCGATCTCAGCTAACGATCTTTCTCTTCATCCAGGCGCTTCGCTGCCTTCCATTTCATTGCTAGACTGCCGCTCTTGACCTGACCAGACGTCAGGCGATTGAAACCGGGTAGCAGGGCGATGACGATGGAAGAAAAAGAACTGCGGCGCTATTCACGCGTCGTTGTCGATGGTGACGAACAGGCATCAAGCCGGGCCATGTTGCGTGCGGTTGGCTTCTCCGAGGATGACTTTCGCCGACCCCAAATCGGCATTGCGTCTACGTGGGCAATGACCACGCCGTGCAATATGCACATCAATGATCTTGCTGCTGAGGCTGTCAAGGGGGCTGATGAAGCAGGCGGTAAGGCTGTCATTTTCAATACGATTACGATTGCGGACGGCATTTCGATGGGCACACCGGGCATGCGCTATTCGCTCGTCTCAAGGGAGATCATTGCAGATTCAATTGAAGCGGTGACCGCCGGCGAGGGATTCGATGGCTTGGTGGCGATTGGCGGCTGTGACAAGAACATGCCTGGCTGCATCATGGCGATGGCTCGCCTCAATCGTCCTTCCGTTTTTGTCTACGGCGGTACGATCCGGCCAGGGGTGAAGCGGCGCGACATCGTGTCCGTGTTCGAGGCCGTCGGCGCCAAATCGGGCGGAATGATCACTGCTGATGAGTTGCTGGAGGTAGAGCGAACAGCAATTCCCGGGCCTGGAGCCTGTGGGGGCATGTACACGGCCAACACAATGGCGTCAGCAATCGAAGCCCTCGGCATGAGTCTGGCCAACAGCTCTGCTCAGGAGGCGGTGTCAGAGCAGAAGATCGAGGATTCCCACCGGGCCGGGGAAGCCGTTCTGAATCTGCTGAAGAACGACATCAAACCGCTCGATATCATGACGCGTAAAGCGTTTGAAAATGCGATTTCGGTCGTTATCGCTCTGGGAGGCTCGACCAACGCGGTCCTGCATCTGATCGCGATGGCACGTGAGGCGGATGTGGATCTTACGATCGATGACTTCTCGAGAATTGGCTCCAGAGTCCCCTTACTCGCAGACCTGAAACCGAGCGGCAAATACCTGATGTCCGAACTCATCGATATTGGCGGAATTCAGCCGTTGATGAAGCGCATGCTCGATCATGGTCTGCTGCACGGTGATTGCATGACGGTGACCGGAAAGACGATGGCCGAGAATCTGGCCGGGGTTGACGACTATCCGGTCGGGCAGGACGTCATTCGCGGCTTCGACAAGCCGATCAAGGCAGACAGTCATCTCTCGATCCTGTACGGAAACCTCGCGCCGGACGGCGCGGTCGCAAAGATCACGGGGAAAGAAGGCCTGCGATTCGAGGGTACTGCCCGTGTCTTTCACTCTGAAGAAACGGCATTGCAGGCAATCCTGGACGGGGACATCAAGGCCGGTGATGTGATCGTTATTCGTTACGAAGGTCCGAAGGGTGGGCCTGGTATGCGCGAGATGCTGAGCCCCACCGGCGCTATCATGGGTAAAGGGCTTGGGGCCGACGTCGCCCTGATCACGGACGGGAGATTTTCCGGCGGCAGTCATGGATTTGTTGTCGGGCACGTGTCGCCGGAGGCTGCTGTTGGCGGCCCGATAGCGCTAATCGAAAACGGGGATTCAATCCTTATTGACGCTGAAAATAATCAGATCAACCTGGGCGTAAGTGATGCCGAAATGGCCACACGCAGACAGGCATGGCAACGGCCGCCATCATCCGTAAGCCGTGGGGCTTTGGCCAAGTACCGGGCCGAGGTATCATCAGCATCGGAAGGGGCAGTGACAATTCCGCCGCCATGGGATGAGTAGGGACTTGACCTTTCTTACTCGATTCGCTCTACTTCCCCAATGAGATTTTATGTCACCCACGTAATGTGCCAACACGTCGAGCTGCTCGAGGTGAAAAAACACATAAAACATATGGCGCGCCAGAGGTGCGTGGGTGCGAATGGCAATAGTACCGACTAGTAATAAAGTCCGGACGTTGTCAACGAACCCGCGAGGACATTCCTGGCGGGTTTTTTTTTGGTCGACGTATCGATAAACGGACAAGAGCATGGATGACAAACGAATTGAAGCGGGCTTTGGCTCCGGCGCTTCATTGGGCGCACCAGCAGAGATTGCCGAATCATCCTGGGTGGTGATGAAATTCGGCGGCACGAGTGTTTCGACCGTCGAGAGCTGGTCGGTGATCGCCGAGCTGATTCGCAATCGAATGGCCGACGGCCTGACACCGGTGATCGTTCACTCGGCGCTCAAAGGTGTTTCCAACGATCTTGAAACTGTTCTGCAGGTTGCGGCCGAGGGCAAGACGTCCGACAGACTTGCGGCCATTCGCGCGCAGCACTACGAGCTGGCAGCAGCGTTGAAGCTCGACGGTGCGGCATTGCTTGACGAAACACTGCACGAACTCGAGCAGCTGGTCGCCGGTGTCCGACTCATTCGTGAAGTCAGCGTTCGGGTTCGGGTTCGGGTCATGGCACTTGGCGAACTCATGGCAACGCGGCTTGGCGCCAAGTACCTGCAAACTGCGGGTTTGCCGGTTGCATGGGCCGACGCGCGCGACCTGCTGACCAGCGTCAGTTCCAGCGGAGGTCAACGCGCCCAGGACTACCTGTCCGCAAAGTGCAATCCGACTGCGGACACCGAATTTCAAAAGAAAATGAAGTCGATCGGCGAGGTAATACTCACGCAGGGATTCATAGCCCGAAATGAGTGGGGCGAAACCGTATTGCTTGGCCGGGGCGGTTCTGACACGTCCGCATCATATTTCGCGGCTCGATTACAGGCGCGACGCCTCGAAATCTGGACAGACGTTCCGGGCATGTTTACGGCAGATCCGCACGTCGTACCGTCTGCGCGATTATTACTCGCATTGCATTATGACGAGGCGCAGGAGCTGGCGTCGGCTGGCAGTTCAGTTCTCCATCCACGGTGCCTGTCTCCACTGCGCAATCACAACATTCCGTTGTTCATTCGCTGCACGGCGGCACCGGAGATTTCAGGCACAGTTGTCTCGTCTGTGACAGATGAGGTTGAGCCGCAAGTCAAAGGCATTTGTCTGCGCAATGGGCTGACGTTGATATCAATGGACGGTGTCGGCATGTGGCACGAGGTGGGCTTTCTCGCTCGGGCATTCGCCGTCTTCAGTGAGCACAATGTCTCGGTCGATCTGGTTTCGACGTCTGAAACCAACGTTACCGTTTCCATTGACACGACCGACGGTATGCTGGCCGATGATACAAAACGGGCCTTATTGAGTGACCTCGAGCAGCTGTGCCGTGTGCGGGCGATTAATGATTGTTCTGCCGTAAGTTTGGTCGGTCGAAAAATTCGCACGATCCTGCCACGCCTTGCCCCGGCACTTGAGGTATTCGAAGAAGAGAAGATCCATCTGATGTCGCAGGCGGCAAACGACCTGAATCTCAATTTCGTCGTCGATCAGGGACAGGGGCCGAAGCTGGTCCGGAAATTACACGCGTCGATCATTCGCAAGACAGGCGGAACGGCGGTCTTCGGGCAGAGTTGGGAAAGGCTTTTTCATGGTGATCTGGCAGCTGCAGAGTCTCATGATGCCTGGTGGATGCAAAAGCGTACCCAGTTGCTCGAATTGGCACACAATCAGGCCAGTGCCTATGTATACGACCGTGACAGCGTGAGTCGAGCTGCGCGAGAACTGTTGGGTTTGTCCAGCGTTGATCGCGTCTTGTATGCGGTTAAAGCCAATTTTAATGCGGAGCTCCTCAGCGTACTTGCTGACGAAGGTGTCGACTTCGAATGTGTGTCTCCTGGCGAAGTGGAATGGATCGAGCAGGTCATACCGGATATTGATCTCAATCGTATTCTGTTTACGCCCAATTTCGCGCCGCGCGGCGAGTACGAATGGGCGATCAGTAAGGGCTTGCAGCTCACTCTCGACAATCTGTACCCGTTGCAGGCATGGCCGGAGATATTCAGCGAGACAAAACTGTTCATTCGAATCGATCCCGGCCAGGGACGAGGTCACCACGAAAACGTCAAGACGGCAGGCGTTCATTCAAAATTTGGAATTCCGCTTTTTGAGGTTGGTGAGTTAAAACAACTGATCGATGCCGCGGGCGCCGATGTAATAGGCATTCATGCCCACAGCGGCAGTGGCATTCAGGACCCCGATAACTGGCGTTCCGTTGCGGTCGAGCTCGTGCAGGTAGCGCAAGAATTTCCGTCCGTCGAATCAATTGACCTCGGCGGTGGACTCGGTGTGCCCGACAAGCCCGGCGACAGGCCATTTGATCTTGAGAAACTCGACAGGACACTGAACGATATTCGAGCATCTTATCCCCAGTACCGGTTATGGCTGGAGCCGGGCCGCTATCTCGTTGCCCAGGCTGGCGTCCTGCTCAGTCGTGTTACCCAGCTTAAGGGCAAGGGTGATATGCGTTACATTGGCATTGGCACAGGCATGAATTCACTGCTTCGTCCGGCTCTGTATGGTTCGTACCACGAGATTGTGAATCTGACGAAGGCAGGAGAGGTACCGACGGACACCGTGACTGTGGTTGGTCCCATTTGCGAAACGGGCGACCGATTCGGCAGTGATCGGCTGTTGCCATATTCCGAAGAAAACGACGTGATTCTGATTGCTAACGCCGGAGCGTACGGCTATGTCATGAGTTCGCAGTACAATCGGCGCGAGGTCGCAACAGAACTCGTCATCTGAACGGCAGGGAGAAACTCGTGAAGCTGTTTTGGTCGCCGCAGACAAGGTCGGCACGCGCTGTCTGGTTGCTCGAAAAAACCGGCTGATTCCTCAGCCAACATGTCGCGATTCGAGCACGGAAGTCACGTCAGCCAACTTTATTCCCTGGCTGCTCAATAATACGAGCAAGTGGAAAATCAAGTCTGCCGCCTCGTTCGTGATTTCCTCCCGATCACCGCTTACAGAAGCCAGAGCGACCTCGACGGCTTCTTCGCCGATTTTTTGCGCAACGCGCTTCGGGCCACGCGCGATCAGGCTCGACGTGTAACTCTCTTCAGCCGGGTTATTCAGCCTATCGTCGATGATAGTCTCGAGGGTGGTCAGGAAATCCAGTTCAGAAGTGCTCACATTCATTACCTTGTCAGTCTGATATCTATCGCATGCGCAGCGAGGTGATCTTTGAGATTGGCTATATTTATTTCAGCGCTGTGAAAAACGCTCGCCGCTAAAGCGCCATCCACGCCGGTATTCAGGAAAACATCAACAAAATGTTGCATCGTCCCGGCGCCTCCGGAGGCGATAAGCGGCACGTGGCTATTATCGCGAACCAGACGTAGCTGCTCATTGTCGTAGCCGTTGCGAACGCCGTCCTGATTCATGCAGTTGAGCACGATCTCTCCAATACCGCGGTCCTGTGCTTCCAGAATCCAGTCAACTGTCAGACGTTCCGCCGCAGTTGTCTTGTCCGGGTCACCCGTGTACTGATAAACGTGATAGCCGGCATTCTGTTCCTGGCTATCAACACCGAGCACAACGCACTGCGATCCAAAACGCAGCGCAAGTTCGTCAATCAGGGCCGGATTCTCAAGCGCGGGCGTATTGATCGATATCTTGTCCGCACCTTTGTTTAACACTTCTTCTGCATCCGCGACACTGCGAATACCGCCGGCGACACAAAAGGGAATGTCGATGACGGCAGCGACACGATCAACCCAGGTACGGTCAACAGTTCGGCCGTCAGGGCTCGCAGTAATATCGTAAAAGACGAGTTCGTCCGCACCTTCATCACAGTAGCGTTGCGCCAGTTCGATAATGTCGCCAACGATGCGGTGGTGACGGAATTTTACACCCTTGACCACAACACCATCGCGAACATCAAGGCAGGGGATTATGCGTCGTGTTGAAATGACACCACCTCCGAGACGCTGATTTTGCCGTCAAGCAAAGCTCGCCCGGTAATCGCTGCCGGGAGACCCATATCCCGAAGTACTTCGAGGTCTCGCAGATCTCTGATACCGCCCGATGCCTGCAAGGCAAGGTCCGGATATCGGTTCATGATGCTTGCATAGAGATCCGTATTGGGTCCTGACATTGCGCCGTCACGACCGACATCGGTGCAAAGCACATGGCGAATCCCGAGGTTCCTGTACTCGTCGATGCACTCAAAAACGGATCTGCTACTTGGGCGTGTCCAGCCGTGGGTCGTGATCATGGGGATGCCTGTGTCGTCAATGTTCACATCCAGCGCGAGGACGATGGCATCTGCCCCAAAACGCACGATCCAGGACTTCACTGCGTCCGGTTCAGTGATAGCCAGGCTGCCAATCACACAGCGTGACACTCCCGAATCCAGCCAATTACTGACTGATTCGCGAGACCGAATTCCGCCGCCAACTTGTATCGCCATATCGAACTCAGACGCCATCGCGGCGATGATCGCGCGGTTTTCCTGTGCGCCGGTACGCGCACCGTCCAGATCGACGATGTGAAGATCTGATGTCCTCATTTCAGCAAATTGTCGTGCGATGGCCAGCGGGTCGTCGCTGTACTCGGTCGTCTTCGTGAAATCCCCTTTGAGTAGACGCACGCACTTGCCGCCTTGCAGATCTATTGCCGGGATTACTTTCACGATTGCAGACCCACGAAGTTCTGCAGCAAGTGTGCTCCCGCAACAGATGATCGTTCTGGATGAAACTGCGCCGCCATGAAGTTCTTGTGACTCACGACCGCCGAGAATGGTTCGGCATGAGTGGCGGCAGCGACGGTGTAGTCCGCCACGGGCAGGGCGAAACTGTGCAGGAAGTAAAAGTAGGCCCCATCATCAATTCCAGTGAGGACCTCGTGATCCCGCGTTTTTGTTATCTCGCACCACCCCATATTCGGTACGGGACATGCCGTATCTGCCGGTAATTTCTTTGCGATACCGGGAATGATACCAAGGCACTCGACATCCTCTTCTTCCGATGCGGCGGCGAGCAACTGCATGCCGAGACATATGCCGAGCACTGGTTGTGTCAGGTCGCGAATTACATCAAGCAGGTTCTTGTCGCGCAAACGGGTCATGGCATCTCGCGCAGCACCCACGCCCGGAAGAATAATGCGATCTGCCGTGGCAATTAGACGCGCATCAGTCGTCAACGTTGCGGTGGTTCCCTGGCGCCTGAGAGCATAGAGAAGCGATGCGATGTTCGCGCCGCCACTATCGATAATTGCAATGTTCCCCGCTGACATTTCAGCCAAGTGTTCCTTTGGTCGATGGCATCTCATTACCATCGCGCCTGACGGCTTGCCGCAGGCCGCGCCCTACTGATTTGAAACAGGCTTCCACCATGTGATGCGAGTTGCTTCCCTGTACCTCGATATGCAATGCGGCGCCAAGGGAATCCGAGAGCGTACGGAAAAAGTGCTCGACCATTTCAGTTGCCAATTCTCCGACTCGTTCACGTGGAAATTCTCCGCGAAAGACGAATCGACCACGACCCGACAAATCAATGGATACTTTCGCCTCACTTTCGTCCATCGGCACTACAAATCCATATCGACCGACACCACGCTTATTGCCCAGAGCGCTGCGTAGTGCTTCACCGAGACAAATTGCGGTGTCCTCGACCGTGTGGTGGTCATCCACGTGAAGATCGCCCGAGCACTGCAGGGACAGGCTGAACCCACCATGTCTGGCCACCTGCTCGAGCATATGATCATAAAATCCAATGCCGGTTGAGATCGATATTGGATCAGCACGATCGAGATTCACTGACATCACGATGCTGGTTTCACTTGTTCGACGCGAAACATCCGCCTGTCGTTCTGCAGAACACAGTGAATCGACGATACCTGGCCACGTGTTCGCTCTTTCACCCTCGGGGTCCAGCAAGAGCCCGCGAACCCCGATTTCTTCAGCGAGTTGCATGTCTGTTATCCGATCACCAATAACGGCGGAGTTATCCATATTGATATCCGTCTCGGCCAGATAGCGCGTCAGCAACCCTGCGCGTGGCTTGCGACAGTCGCAGCCGTCATCGGGCATGTGTGGGCAAATGAATATCTCGTCAAAATCGACACCTTGCGATGTAAACATCGCCAACATATGGTCCTGGCAGGATTTGAACTGCTCCTCTGGAAAAGATGCCGTTCCCAGACCGTCCTGGTTGCTGACCATAAGCAATCTGTAACCATGCGCGGCGATTTCGATTAAAGCCGGAATCACTCCATCGACTAAACGTATCTTCTCCAATGCATCAACCTGACAATCTTCGGGCTCTTCTATCAGCGTACCGTCGCGGTCGATAAACAATACTCGGGTCGGCATGCTAAACATCCTGAACCATGATCAGGGTCTGCAACAGTTTGTCGTTTTCATCTTTTGTCCCGACAGTTATGCGCACGCAATCGGACAAGGCACCTCCGAAATAGCGCAGCAGAATCTTATCGCTCTTGCTTTTTGCCATCAGGGCGCCGGCGTCATCAACTTCCACCAGGAAAAAATTTGCCGCACTTGGCCAGATACGACGCACAAACGGCAGAGTCGATAGTGAATCGATCAAACGCTTGCGCTCTTCGACGACCTGGGCGACCCGTTGATCAGCCTCGCCAGGACTCTGCGCCTGTAACGCATTCTCGACGCACTCGACCACGGGCGTCGCCAGCGCATAAGGAGCCTGAACGGCATTCAACATGTCAATGACATCCTTCGGCCCGATAACGGAGCCACATCGGGCACCCGCGAATGCGAGAGCCTTCGACAGCGTCCGCAACACGATCAGGTTTTCGTAGCGACCTATCAAGTCGACGACAGAATATTCTCCTGCAAATTCAATGTAGGCCTCATCAACAACACAAGCGGATCTATCCCCGCGTCTCTCAAGGATTTCTACAAGGGATTCTCGCGACATCATTGAACCGGTGGGGTTGTTGGGCGAACACAGGAAAATCAAACGTGTGGTTTCATCGCAACCGCCGAGGATCGCATCGGGGTCAATCGCAAAATCATTGTCACGCTGTGTTTCGACCTCGCGAAGCACGGCACCCTGAATCTCGGCGTAGTGTCGGTACATTGAAAAGGTGGGTGTCGTTGTTACGATGCTGTCATGCCCGGCGCGGCAAAACACACGTATTAGCAAGTCAATCGCTTCACTCGTGCCGCGGGTTACGAGCAATTGTTCGACACCGCATCCATATCGGTCGGCAAGAGCAGCGCGAAGCAGTGCAGGGCGGATCTCCGGATAGCGGTTAAGTGGCCTCCTGAACCGATCACCGCTACTGCTCCACGGCGCCTCGTTCGCGTTCAGTCGAATTGTATCGTCAGCCTGAACTGCAGCCGCATAGGGTTTGAGCGCGCGTATTTCCGGCCGGGCCAGTCTGGCAATCGTCATGGTGGTCCTCCCAAACGCCGCTTGACGGCAGCTGCGTGTGCATCCAGACCTTCGAGGCCAGCAAGCTTGATGACTGCGGCGCTTAGCTGCACCAGCCCTTCCTTCGAGAGTTCCTGAACTGTCATTTGTCGCAGGAACTGGTCAACGGCGAGGCCGCTGTAGCTGTCTGCATAGCCATAGGTGGGTAATACGTGGTTCGTGCCGCTGCAATAATCTCCGACAGACTCCGGCGACCACGCGCCGAGAAAGACCGACCCGGCATTGCGTATGCCCGGCAAAGCGTCACGTGGATTCGATATCTGCAGAATCAGGTGTTCCGGCGCATATCGATTGCTTATTTCAATCGCCACCGCAGCGGACTCAACAAGAATAATATGTGAGTTCTCGAGGCATTGGCGGACGATGTCCGCGCGAGATAGACAGTGTATCTGTCCCTCGATCTCCAGTTGCACGTCCTCAACAAGCTGCTTGCTCGTCGTTAACAACATCACCTGCGAGTCAACACCGTGTTCCGCCTGGGCCAGAAGGTCGGCGGCGACAAAGTTCGGCGATGCATCGTCGTCAGCGATGACGAGAACTTCAGAAGGACCGGCAGGCATGTCAATCGCTGCACCGGCAGGGTCAGTACTGACGAGAGTCTTTGCGCTGGTAACCCACGCATTTCCCGGACCGAATATCTTGCGTACTTTCGGCACGGACTCCGTTCCATAGGCCATCGCTGCAATCGCCTGGGCACCCCCGATCTTGAATACATCCTTGACTCCCGATCTTGATGCAGCAGCCAGTATGGCCGGGTCGGCGCTGCCGTCGGGCCGTGGGGGTGTGCACATTATCCGCGTGGGACAGTCTGCGATGGCTGCCGGAACGGCGAGCATTATTGCTGCTGAGGGCAACGGTGCCGTACCGGCCGGAACGTACAGGCCAACCGACTCAATCGCGTGACTGATGCGCTCGCAACGCACACCCGGTGCAGTTTCCACAGAAATCGAGTTCGGGACCTGCTGTTCGTGAAAGCGGCGAACATGTGTGATCGCGAGGTCAATCGCCGCAATCGATTCATCATCAAGTTGATCTGTGGCCGCGGCAAACTCCTTATCACCGACCGCCAATGCATCCAGTTTCGCGCCGTCCAGCTGCTCACTCAGCTCCAAGATCGCGCGATCACCCTTGCTGCGAACCAACGCAATGATCCTGGCAGCTTCATCGCTAACCGACTCATCGTTGCGCAGAGCAGGGCGTTCGAGCAGTGCGGACTGCGCATCCACACCGAGCTCGCTCCAGGTACTGACTCTGATAAGCATCATCTACGCCAGCATCTTTTCGACCGGTAGCACAAGCAATGAGCTCGCACCGGCAGATTTGAGATTTTCCAGTGTTTCCCAGAATACGTTTTCACGGCATACGGCGTGGATCGCCACTTTGTCGGCAACGCCTTCCAGTGGAATGACCGTCGGCGCTTCAGATCCCGGCAACAGTGCCCGAATTTCAGCCAGCGCCGCGCGAGGGGCGTGCAGCATGATGTACTTGCTCTCACGCACCTGCAATACGCCATCGAGGCGTTGCAAAATGCGATCCACGAGCGCCTGTTTGTCCTCGCTGAGCTCGGCGCGAGTCTGGATGACGACGGCTTCACTCTCGAGTAATACGCCCACTTCACGAAGCCCATTCGCGTCCAGGGTCGATCCCGTTGAAACAAGATCACAGATGTAATCGGCCCTTCCGAGTTTTGGCGCAATCTCGACCGCGCCCGAAAAATAGACGATTTCAGCTACGATGTCGTTTTTCGTAAGGTAATCTCTTAAGATTCCAGTATAACTTGTTGCAATTCTTTGATTATTGAGGGAGCGCAAGTCCTGATATTCGGTGCCGTCAGGTGCCGCCAGCGACAAGCGGCAATGGCCGAAATCGAGTTCAAATACCTGCTTGAACATCGCTTCGCGACCGTCATTCAGAAGGCCCTGGCGTTTTTCTTCGACGATATTCAGGCCAACGATACCCAGATCACAAACGTCGTCGCTGACCAGCCCGGGAATGTCGTCATCACGCACAAGCAACAGGTCTATCGGCATGTTCTCGCCATAACAAAAGAGTTGATCCTTGCTCTGCGTAAACTTGAGGCCACAGCGTTCCAGAAGATCAAGCGAGTGATCGGTCAGGCGGCCGGTTTTTTGCACCGCAATTTTGATGCGCTGCTCGGAGGTATCCATTGTTGCTTCCTTAGTGAGAAATAGGGCTGTCGGGGGCAGTAGTGCGGTCAATCGCGGTGCGATAGCCGCCGAAACCATCGGTCAGGAACCGCGCCACACGTCCAATTGTCGTAACACTGACGCCCGTCAGGTCATGTATCTTGCGGTAGGTCAGGCCTTGTTCAAGTAATTCAACGACTTGCCATCTATCTACCAAGGCCTGCAATTCAGCGGGTGTACACAAATCACGAAAGAAATTGCGGCATTCGGTGGCTGATCGCAGGCTGATAACCGCACGGAACAGGGCGTTCTCCGCCTCAGTCTGTTGCGTTTCAGTGTCTTGTCGGTTGGGCTTCATATTTGTACCTATGTATTAACGCACTAGTACGCTATTACAATACAACGTCAACTGCAATAGCTGGCACGACATTTTTGCTATTCAGCTCGAAACCCGCGGCGCCATTGGTTTCCGTTGTTACCAAAAACTGTGGCCTGGGACTTGACCCTGAGCAAACACTGCACATAGACTGCGTAGAACTCATCGAGACCGGCTGAGGGACAGGCCCAATGAAGCCGGGGCAACCTGCAGGACTAACCATCCTGAAAAGGTGCCAACTCCTACGGTGAATCGCCCACAGGGGCAGATACACCGAGAGATGAGAGTCGTAGCAGCACTCTGTTTGACAGTGGACAGATGAAGGGCGCGATTCCTCTCCCTTACGGCCTCCGTAGGGTTCCGATGAGAACGATGGACATTGGAACCACTTATGGAGACCGAAAATGACTTCCAGAGCTAACACGGCAACACGTGCTGTTCGTGCCGCAATCGAGTCGGACACACAACACGGTGCCGTTGTACCGCCGTTGCACCTGTCGTCGAACTTCGCGTTCGCCGGCCTCGGTGAGAAACGTCAATACGATTACACGCGATCAGGTAACCCAACGCGCGATGCGCTGGCTGATGCGCTCACAGCGCTCGAAGGTGGGGCGGGTGCGGTCGTGACGTCATCGGGTATGGCGGCCCTGACTCTGCTTTGCCAGCTACTCGAACCAGGTGATGTACTGGTCGCGCCACACGATTGCTATGGCGGTACGTATCGCCTGTTTGCAAGCCTGTCTGCCAAAGGTCATTTCGAGGTGCTTTTTGTCAATCAGACGAATCGTGCGGCGCTCGAAGCCGCTTGCGGTCGCAACCCAAGGATCATTCTGACGGAAACCCCGTCGAACCCGCTGCTGCGGATCGTCGACATCGCCGATATCGCGAGTCTCGCAAAAGCCTGTGGTGCACTACTTGCGGTGGACAACACGTTTCTTTCTCCGGCTTTGCAACAGCCAATCTCGCTTGGGGCCGAGCTGGTCATTCATTCAACGACGAAGTATCTCAATGGCCACAGCGACGTGGTAGGCGGCACGATCGTCGCCGCGACAGAAGAGTTGGCTGAGAAGCTGGCGTGGTGGGGCAACTGTCTTGGGCTCACCGGGGCACCGTTTGACAGCTATTTGACATTGCGAGGCATACGGACGCTCTTCACGAGGATGCGTCAGCACGAAGAAAGTGCAAATCTGCTAGCCAAGCTGCTCGATGAACATCCAGGTGTTGAACGCGTCTATTACCCGGGCCTCCGATCACACCCGGGGCATACCATCGCTGCACGTCAGCAAACCGGCTTTGGCGGCATGATCAGCTTCGAGATAACGGGCGGGGAGCCTGCAGTACAGGCGTTCGCGAATCACCTGGAACATTTCTCGCTGGCCGAATCACTTGGCGGTGTCGAGAGCCTCGTTTGCCATCCGGCCTCGATGACTCATGCACCGGTCAGTGATGAGGCACTCGCGGTCGCTGGCATTGGACGGAACCTGATTCGACTGTCAGTAGGTCTGGAGAGCACCGAAGACCTTGTAGCCGATGTTCTCGAGGCGCTGGAAGTGGCACAGAATGCGGTGCGGCTAAGGCGTGTGGCTACTGGCTGACAGGTTCAGCCAAGCCTGGCGATAATCCCGTCAGTCATTTCGGTTGTCGTCAGTACAGTGTCGCCCTCTGATGCGATGTCGGCAGTGCGGGCGCCATCGGCAATCGTCTTTTTGATCGCGTCTTCGACAGCGATTGCTTCATCATGAAGTCCGAGACTTTGCCGAAGCAGCATGGCGGCGCTCGCGATCGCACCACAGGGATTCGCAATGCCTTTGCCGGCGATATCCGGCGCAGAACCGTGTATCGGCTCGTAAAGGCCACGTGCCGAATCGCCGAGCGACGCCGATGGCAGCATGCCCAGCGAGCCAGCCAGCATCGACGCCTCGTCGGTCAGGATGTCACCGAACATGTTTTCCGTCACGATGACGTCAAAGTCCCTTGGCCGACTTAGCAAGTGCATTGCGGCTGCGTCGACCAGCAATGTCTCCGTTTCGATATCCGGAAACTCCCGTTTCATTGTCTTGTCAGTGACGTCACGCCACAGGCGCGAAGTCTCGAGAACATTTGCCTTGTCGACTGAGCAGAGCTTTTTACGACGTTCGCCAGCGAGCTTCGCGGCGACGCGGACTATGCGCTCGATCTCATGCGTGTGGTAAGTGCAAAGATCGCTTGCAACTGTCTCATCGCGCGTCTTCTTGCCGAAATAAATGCCGCCTGTCAGTTCCCTGACGACGATCAGGTCGACGCCGGTCAGATATTCCGCCTTCAGCGGTGAGGCATCCATCAACTCGTCCATCACTTGAACGGGGCGCAAGTTGGCGTAGACGCCCAGAACAGATCGCAACTCGAGCAGGCCTTTTTCAGGCCGCACCATCGCATGTGGATCTGACCACTTGGGTCCGCCGACTGCGCCCAGAAACACTGCCGAGCTATCCATGCAACTCGCAACCGTATCGGCCGGCAACGGGTTTTGCGTTTTATCGATCGCGGCACCGCCGATCAAGCGAACGTCAAACTCGAACGCGTGCCCGAAGTTATCCGCAATTGTCTTTAGCACTCGATGCGCGGCTGCCGTGACTTCGGGCCCGATGCCGTCGCCCGGCAATAAGGTAATCAGGGCGTCCAAGATCGCATCCTTTCGTAGTCCTCAATGTCCGTCAGTTTCTTGCACAAGTAACCTAGTTGATCAATGCCCTCGACGAGGCAATAGCGTGCGAATCCGTCGATCGGAAACCTGACAACAACGCCGTTCGGAAGTGTCAATGTCGCTGCTCTGACATCAATATCGAGTTCCATACCGGGATTGTCGATCAGATACTGGTGACTTTCTTTATCGACAACTATCGGCACGAGGCCATTCTTTAATGAGTTGTTGCGAAATATGTCGGCGATTTCGGTGCTGATAACCGCACGAATACCTGCGTCGAGCAGTGCCCAGGGGGCGTGCTCGCGGGACGATCCGCAACCAAAGTTGTTGCCCGCAACGAGAATCTCGCATCCTTTCGCCTGCGCGCTATTTAGAACGAAGTCGTCATTTTCCTCACCGCCTGCGCCGAAACGGAGGTCGTGGAACAGAAAGTCCCCGAGCCCCTTGCGTGAGGTGGTTGTCAGAAAACGGGCAGGGATAATCTGATCAGTATCGATGTCCCTGGTGGCAAGAACAACGGTGCGTGACTGAATTCTCGTAATCGCTTCCATGTCTCAGCCTCCGTTACAGATAGTGACGCGGATCAGCGATGTGTCCCGCGATTGCCGAGGCGGTGGCCGTCATAGGGCTCGCAAGCACCGTACGTGCGCCAACGCCCTGGCGGCCTTCGAAATTGCGATTGCTGGTGCTGACGCTGAGCTGGCCGTTCCTCACAGTATCGCCGTTCATGCCGAGGCACATTGAGCAGCCGGATTCTCGCCATTCGGCGCCGGCTTGCAGAAAAACCTGATCGATTCCGATCGCCTCGGCGGCCTTCTTGATCTGTTGCGAGCCGGGGACAACGAGCATTCTTACGCCATCCGCAACCTTATGGCCTCGAAGAAGGTCGGCCGCCTGAGTAAGGTCCGAAAGACGTGAGTTCGTACAACTGCCAACAAAGACAACATCTACCGCGGTCTCTGTCAGCGGCTTGCCTGTCGAAATCTGCATGTAGTCGAGCGCTTTTCTGAAGCTCGCGTCGTTGCTGTTGTCGGGCACCGGATCGTTGATTCCTATGACCATGCCAGGATTCGTTCCAAAGGTGACCATGGGCTGAAGTCGATCGGTCGTGAGTGATACGGACCGGTCGAAAACGGCATCATCATCAGTCGTCAGAGCACGCCATCGCGAGACAGCAGCATCCCAGTCCGCGCCCTTTGGCGATCGTGGCCGCCCTTCGAGATACTCGAATGTCTCGTCGTCGGGAGCAATCATCCCCGCCCGAGCGCCGGCTTCAATGGACATGTTGCATACGGTCATACGCGCTTCCATATCCATCGCAGATATTGCGGCGCCACGATACTCCATAACATGGCCCGTGCCTCCATCCACGCCGATATCGCCGATGATAGCGAGAATCAGGTCCTTTGAGCTGACACCGGGTGGAAGGCAGCCATCGACATTGACAGCCAGTGTCTTGGGTTTTCGTTGCAATAGACATTGTGTCGCAAGCACATGGCCGACTTCAGTCGTACCGATGCCGAAGGCGAGGGCGCCGAACGCGCCGTGAGTGCTCGTGTGGCTGTCGCCGCAGACAATGGTCTTGCCCGGTTGGCTGGCGCCCAGTTCCGGGCCAATTACATGGACGATGCCACGGTGCTCACTGTCAAATCCCAACAGATCTATGCCGAACGCACTGCAATTCTCCTGCATCCGAATAATCTGTTTTGCAGCGCTCTCACCGACGACGGCCAGGTCTTTGAAGCTCGAAACGGGCGTTGTCGGCGTCGAGTGATCTATCGTGGCGAGCGTCAGGTCAGGCCGGCGAACGTTCAGGTCTTGTTGCCGAAGGACAGAAAACGCTTGCGGCGTAGTCACTTCGTGAATCAGGTGTAGATCGACATAGAGCACGGCTGGAGCGTCTGCCGTTTCCTCAACGACGACGTGATCCGACCAGACTTTTTCGAATAGTGTGGTCCCTCGACCCATCAGATAGTGGCTCGCTCAGCATCTACCGCCGGGACAGCGCCATTGCCACCTCTTTGCCTGCGACGCAGGATGCGATTCATCACTTCAAGGCAGGCCCGGCTGCCTGCCTCAACTATGTCGACACTCGTGCCATTGCCGCGATAACTGTCACCCTCATATTCAACCGTGACCGTTACTTCTCCCTGGGCGTCTTCTCCGACCGATGCGCTGTGCAGTTCAAAGTTCTTTAGCGTCAGCACAACCCCGGTCGCCTTTTCGAGGGCCTGAAACGCCGCCGCAATCGGACCGTCACCTTCGGCGGTAACGGAGGCTTCGGCATCGTCTTCGTCATGCAACACAATTGTCGCTACAGCCGGATCGTCCGTACTGGTCCGTACCTTGAGCGACTTCATGGTCCATGGTCCGGTTGACGCGTTATCACCATGCATGATGATGGCTTCGATATCACCGTCATAGACGTCTTTCTTCTTGTCCGCGAGTTTCTTGAATTCCTGGAATGCCCGATTCGTTTCAAATTCGTCCAGTTCGAAACCGAGCTCGCGGACGCGGCTACGAAAAGCATGACGGCCGCTGTGCTTGCCAAGCACGAGACTGGAGCTGCTCAGACCAACATCCTCCGGCCGCATGATTTCGTAGGTTGAGCTGTGTTGCAGCATACCGTGCTGATGAATACCTGCTTCATGCGCAAATGCGTTTTCGCCAACGATCGCCTTGTTTCTCGGCGGATGCATGCCCGTGATGCTCGACACCAGTCGCGACGTTGGATACAGGCGGGTCGTATCAATACCTGTTGTCAGTCCAAAGAACTCCGAGCGAGTCTTCACGGCCATGACGACCTCCTCGAGGCTGCAGTTTCCAGCGCGTTCTCCGATGCCATTGATCGTGCACTCGACCTGGCGTGCACCGGCTCCAACGGCCGCAAGGCTGTTCGCTACAGCCATGCCAAGATCGTTGTGGCAATGCACGCTCAGCGTAATGTCATCGATGCCACTGACGTGCTTCTTGAGATAACAAAACAGCGCGTCAAATTCAGCCGGGACGGTGTAACCGACGGTATCCGGTATGTTGACTGTAGAGGCGCCGGCTGCGATGGCGGCACTGACCACCTCAGCCAGGTAAGAGAGCTCCGTACGTGACGCATCCTCCGGCGAGAATTCGACATCGTCACAAAGCTCCCTGGCCATCGTTACCGCCCCGACAGCGCTCTTGATAATTTCTTCCTTCGCCATCTTGAGCTTGTGCTCCCGATGTATCTGACTCGTGGCAACAAATACGTGTATCCGGTGGCGGTCAGCACCTTTTACTGCTGCATGGACTTTCTCGATATCCGCTGGATTGCAGCGTGCAAGGCCGCAGATCACCGGGCCGGGATTCTCGTCGGCAATCGCTTTGACCGACTCAAAGTCACCAGGCGAAGCGGCCGGAAAACCGGCCTCGATTATGTCGACCTTGAGATCAGAGAGGGCTCTTGCAACACGGAGTTTCTCACGGAGAGTCATGCTGCAACCCGGGGCCTGCTCGCCATCTCGCAATGTCGTGTCGAAAATACGTATCTGATCATCTGACATGTTCAATTCTCTCAGTTGCTTCGCCTGTCGGGCACGATCAAGCCTTATTCCGCCAGCCAGTCCATTCGACCACGCAGATCGGCTCCGACCTTCTCGATCGGGTGTTCAAGATCCTGATTCATCATGCGACGGAATTCGGGCATACCAGCGTCACTTTCGGCGATCCAGTTTTGCGCAAAAGTTCCATCCTGAATCTCAGTGAGCAACTGTTTCATCGCTGTGCGCGAACTTTCACCAACCACGCGTGGCCCGCTGATCAGGTCTCCCCAAGCGGCCGTATCGCTGATGAATTTGTGCATTTTTCGAAGTCCACCCTCATGCAACAGATCAACAATGAGCTTCAACTCGTGCATGACTTCGTAATAGGCGACCTCTGGTTGATATCCAGCCTCAACAAGGGTCTCAAATCCGGCAACAATCAACTCGGTAGCGCCACCACACAATACTGCCTGCTCCCCAAACAGATCTGTTTCCGTTTCCTCGGCGAACGTGGTCTCGATGACGCCGGCACGTGCGCCGCCAATGCCGGCGGAATAGGCGAGGGCGAGTTTCAGAGCATCGGTCGTGGCATCCTGATGAACAGCCACAAGGCAGGGTACGCCATGACCTTCCTCGTACTGGCGACGGACGAGTCCACCCGGTCCTTTCGGGGCAATGAGCACGACGTTCAAATCCTGCCGCGGCTCAACCTGGTTGAAATGAACGGCAAAACCGTGAGCAAACAGCAGCGTTGTGCCATCCGCAATATCATCGACAACTCCCTGGTACAGGCTCTTTTGCACCATATCCGGTGTCAGGAATGCGACAATGGCCGCGCCTTTGACGGCGTCGTTGGGTGCTTTGACGGTCAAACCATCTGCCTCGGCTTTGGCCCAACTGCTACCTTCCGGCCGCAATCCGACCACGACCTTGAAGCCACTGTCCTTCAGATTCAAGGCGTGAGCGCGCCCCTGACTGCCGTACCCCAGAATCGTGACCTGCCGGTCACTCAGGCATGAGATGTCGACGTCTGCTTCCAAATACATTTGCATGGTCTTCTTTCCTCGGCGTTATGCCAATTTCGAATACATGGATTGAGTCAAATCAGTTCGCTTGAATCAAAAAAAACCCCACAATCCTGTGCGGATGCGGGGTTTGCGATTTCCTGTGCCTGGATACGCGCTACCCGCCCTGTCTCCTGAGAAGAAGCAGTGCAAGCGGAAGAAGCACGAGGGCCGAAATTCGTTCGGCCGCAGCTTGTTTGCGCATAAGATTCATAGCCGAGAATCATGTTGCAAGCTTGATCCGATGTCAATACTCGAAATATCAGTTACTTGTGATACCAAACCGGTGTTTTTTCGATCGCTTTGCAGGCTGCTTGCAGGGCCGAGACTTATGTCGCTATTGGGCTGGCGATATATGAAGCATATGTTATTCTTGCGCGCAGGCAGAAAGGGACCTGACGAATATCATAAGGAATAAATGGCGGGGAAACCGGCGCTTCAACATGCCGGGCAGCCAAATACAAGAGAGAGCAGTGAAGGTCCAACAGTTCATCGCCGCGGCGAAGGTGGAGAGGGTCGTGTGCGCATGCAGAATCGTGATCAGCGATTTCTGTGTTTCAATTATGCATGTATTCAACGGATACGTTGCATCCCTCTCCATATTTGTTACTAATAACCATCGACCTTTTGTTAAGGAGCGTTCATGAAACGGTGCATAAGCAGCAGTCGGCGCATTAGCGTTGCATTATTTGCAACGACAATAATTGCGGCATCCGGCAGCGTTTTCGCCCAGACTGTCGATCAGGTTTTGCAGGCCGAGGATCGTCGGCTGAATCTGGCTCAGCAATCGCAGGAGCGAATCAACACTACTGTTGAGGGGACTCGTTCTCTGGAAGACCAGTATCGGGCTATTAATAAAGAAATTGATGGCCTGAAAGTCTACAACCGTCTAATGACGGCACAGACCGGCGGTCAGCAAGCCGTCCTCGGAGACATTGCCTTGTCCATGGACCAGGTTGACGTTATCAATCGGCAGATCTTCCCGATGATGGAGCGCATGATCGACGGCCTCGAGCAGTCTGTAAGTCTCGACGTTCCATTCCTGATGGAGGAACGCACCAAACGCGTTTCGGACCTCGAGGACATTATGGAGAGATCTGATGTCAGCGTTGCGGAAAAATTCCGCAAGGTCATGGAGGCGTATCAGATCGAGAATGACTATGGCACATCGTCAGAGTATTACACGCAATCTCTGACGCTTGACGGTGCTACGCGGAGTTACAACATCCTACGCATCGGTCGCATCGGACTGTATTTTCAGTCGGATGACACCAAGATCACAGGGCGCTGGGACAACACCGCACGCCAGTGGGTGATGGATGACTCGGCGCGCGCAGAGATTCGAAAAGGTCTGCGCATGGCCAGGCAGTTGATTGCACCGGAGTTAATCATCGTTCCGGTTGCTGCTCCTACGGAGGCTAATTAAATGAAACGCTTATCACTAATTATTGCCGCCGGGCTGCTGAGCCTTGGATATTGTGCAGCCAACGCACAGGACGATGCCGCAAGCATGTCCGAACTGTTGCGCTTGATCGAGCAGGGCCAGGCACGTGACTCGCAGGAAGCGCGGCAGCGCGAAGCGCAGTTCAACCAGGAACGCAATCAGCAGCAAAATCTGCTGAATCGTGCGCGTGCGGAGCGAACACGGCAGGAAAATGAAAGTGCACGACTCGAGCAGTTGTTCCAGGACAACCAGGCGAGGATCGTCGCGGCGCGTGCAGCGCTCGATGAGCGTTTAGGTGCCCTGAAGGAGTTGTTCGGTGTTCTGCAGACTGTCGCAGGCGACACGCAAGGTCGATTCAATTCTTCATTGACGAACATTCAATATCCGGATCGCGCCCAATTTCTCGTCGCGCTGGGCAGCAAGATGGCCAGCGCCACCGAACTCGCTCAGATCGAGGATATCGAGCGACTCTGGTTTGAATTGCAGCGTGAAATCAATGAGTCCGGCAGGGTCGTCCGCTTTAGCCACATTGTCACTACAGCGGACGGTCAGCAGGTTGAGGCGAAAGTCATTCGCGTCGGCACATTCAACGTGATTGCGGACGCCGGTTACTTTGAGTTCAAGGAAGACGGCTCGGTACAGGAGCTGCAGCGGCAGCCAGATGGTCGGTTCACGTCCTCTGCTGATGATCTGGTGGATGCGGAATCGGGTTACGTAGAATTCGGCATTGACGTAACTCGTGGGGGAATCCTCGGGCTGTTGGTCGAAACACCGACGCTCAGAGAAAAAGTCGATCAGGGTGGCATCGTCGGGTACTCGATCATTTCGCTCGGTATGGTCGGTTTATTGATCGCCATCTGGCGCTTTATGGGACTTACGACCGATAGTCGCAAAGTTTCGTCACAACTCAAGAGCGACAGTGCCAGTACCGACAATCCCCTCGGCCGTGTGCTGGCGGCCTACGAGAGCAACGCCGGGGCCGACACAGAAACGATCGAACTCAAGCTCAGTGAGGCGGCGCTCAGGGAGATGCCGGGGCTCACCAAGGGTCTGCTGTTTATCAAGGTTATTTCCGTTGTAGCACCTCTTATGGGTCTTCTCGGTACCGTTACGGGCATGATCAAGACCTTCCAGGTCATCACTCTGTACGGTGCTGGTGATCCGAAGATGATGGCAGGCGGTATTTCGCAGGCACTGGTCACAACGGTACTGGGCCTGGTGGTGGCAATCCCGATGGTTCTGCTACACACCATTGTCAGCGGACAGAGTCGGAAGATCGTCAATATCATTCAATCGCAGAGCGCCGGGCTAATCGCCAAGCACTCCGAGCGTTAAGGCTGAGCGCCGTAAGGAGAAGCCATGCTTTGGCTGATTGATGCTATAGAGGCCATTCGGGATTTCATGAATCTCGGTGGCCCGGTTCTGCGCCTGATTGCGTTTACGATCTTCCTGATGTGGGTGCTCATCGTCGAGCGGATCATGTATTTCCGGACGACGATGAAAACCATGGCATCGCAGATTCATGACGAATGGGAGTCACGTCCGGAACGTCGTTCATGGAACGCGCAACAGATTCGCGAATTACTGATTTCGCAATTCGACATGGCGACCAACAAAGGAATCGCAATGATTCAGACCTTTGTCGCCCTGTGTCCGTTGCTCGGACTGCTCGGAACAGTTACGGGAATGATCAGCGTATTCCAGGTCCTGGCCGTTTCCGGGTCTGGAAACGTTCGGGCAATGGCAGCTGGCGTGTCGCAGGCAACCGTGCCAACGATGGCTGGAATGGTGGGTGCACTCTCAGGTGTTCTGCTAGTCACGATACTTAGCCGTCGGGCGGCTCGCGAAGTGCAGTTCCTTGAGGACTCGCTGACGATGGATCATTGAGGAGAAGACATGCGTGATCATCACCTACTGGAGGTCCAGGAAGAGGACGAGAATGAAATCAACCTCACGCCAATGCTTGACGTTGTATTTATCATGCTCATTTTCTTCATCGTAACCGCGTCCTTTATTAAGGAAGCCGGTATCGATGTCAATCGACCCGATGCTCCGGTTACGGAGACCAAACCGGAGGACGCCAATATCCTCGTCGCGATCACTAGTAATGACGAGATCTGGATCGACCGTCGCCTGATCGATCCGCGCGCGGTTCGAGCGAATATTGAGCGTTTGCACGCCGAGAACCCAAAAGGATCGGTCGTGATCCAGGCTGACAGAAAATCGACCAACAAGATGCTCGTAACAGTTATGGACGCTTCGCGACGGGCAGGTGTTTACAATATTTCGATTGCGGATAATCGTAACTGAACCGGGTCTGAATCTCGCGAATCAGCCACGGATCAATACAGGACATAGGCAATGCGCAAAAACAAGTCTTTGATGGGCCAAGAGGAAGAAAACGAGATAAACCTGACGCCGATGCTGGACGTCGTGTTCATCATGCTCATCTTCTTCATCGTGACAGCGTCGTTCATTAAGGAAGCCGGAATTGATGTTAACCGCCCGGAAGCGCCAACGGCAGAAAAGCAGGAAGATGCTGCCATCCTGATTGCTATCAGCGCGAATGATGAGATTTGGATTGACCGACGCGAGGTCGACCCGCGTGCCGTACGGAGCCATATCGAGCGCCTGCATGCGGAAAACCCCAAGGGATCGCTTGTCATCCAGGCCGACAAGGAATCGACGAATGAGACGCTCGTGGTCGTGATGGAGGCGGCGAAGCAGGTCGGTGTCGCCAACGTCTCCATTGCGGCGATTGACGACTAGGAACTGCGAGGGGGATCGATGGTCAAATTGGAGACATCGTCCCATCTGGCACCTTTCAGAGCGACTACGGTCGCTGAGGAGAGCTAAACCATGATAGGCCGTTACGCGTTTTCCGTTGTTATCGGTACAGTCGTTACCTTGAGCCTGTTATTTGTGATGCATCTGCTGATCGCATCGGGCAAAACAGCGCTGACGAAACCGCGAGACCGGGCCAAACTCGAGTTTGTGCGCGTGAAACGCAATGAGTCCCTTAATGTCGAGGACTTCACCCCCGAGAAACCGCCCAAGCCTCCTGAGACGCCGCCTGAGACACCACCACAGGACATGGACAACATGGATCCGAACGCACCGACGATCAATATTGCGCCGCCAACAGTGGCTACCAATATGGACATTGGCGGCCCTGGCGGAATGAACATCGCAGAGGGAGATTACCTGCCGATCGTTCGCGTTGCGCCTGTGTACCCTGCGCGCGCATTGTCACGCGGTCTCGAGGGCTACGTTGATCTTTCCTTCACGGTGACCATGGCGGGAACGGTGCGGGATCCAGTGATCCTATTCTCTACGAGCAGCCTGTTTGAACGCGCAGCGACAAGGGCTGTCTTGAAATTCAAATATAAACCACGCGTGGTTGATGGTGTGCCAGTCGACGTACCGAACGTGAAAACCCGCATTTCGTTCCAGATTGAGGATTAGTGACCCTGGCGGGATCTAATGATCGCAGAGGATACATTCCGATATGAGCAACTTTAGTCGAATTTCTCATGCAATTTGCCTGACGTTCATGTGCGCTGCGCTGGCTATGAACCCTGCCAGTGCACAGGACGATGATGCGGCGGAACGAGAATCTCAGAAGCAAAAGACCAAGCAGGCGCAAGCGGTTAGCAAAGAAGTCTACGACCGCATTACGAAGGCGCAGGAATTGGTCGATGCTCAGGACTATCAGGGCGCCCTAAAGAGTCTCAATAGTCTGTATAACCCGGACAAACTCACAGAGTACGAGCAAGCCAACGTTTTGAATTACATTGGATTCGTCTACTACAACATGGACGACATTACGAATGCGATTCGAACCTACGAGCGCATGGTGGCTATTCCGAGTCTGGAAGAACAGATGAAGAAACAAACCACGTACACGATGGCCCAGCTGTATACGATGGAGGAGCAGTACACAAAGGCATTGTCGACCCTCGACAAATGGTTCCTTTTGGAGACAAACCCGGCACCGGAGCCGTTTATTCTTAAGGCTCAAAACCTGTACCAGGTTTCGCGTTATTCCGACATGATTGAGCCGATCAGGAACGCAATGCGGGTTGCCGAAGCGCGGCAAAAGCCAATCAAGGAAGACTGGTACGTCCTTCTGAATTTTGCTTACTTTCAGCAGGAAGATTACCGGCAGGTGCGCGACATCCAAAAAATACTCCTGGTCAATTGGCCCAGGAAGCGCTACTGGTTCTCCCTGGCCGGGGCGTTCACTGAGCTTGGTGAAGATGAGAACCTGATCAATGCCTATGCTGCCGCCAACGATCAGCGCATGCTCGAAAAGGAATCCGAGCTGGTAACGATGGCTCAGCTGTTTATGCAGCGAGAGGTGCCTTTCAAAGCCGGTCAGTTGCTCGAAACGGAGATGGCTGCGGGTCGGGTGAGCAAGAACGCGAAAAACTATCGTTTGTTGTCACAAGCCTGGCAGCTTTCGCAAGAGGCTGAAAAGGCGATTCCCGCACTCACAGAAGCAGCACGACTTAGTGACGATGGTGAACTCGATGTCCGGCTCGGAAATGCGCATCTGAACGTCGGTGAGTACAGTGAATGTGTTACGTCAGTGCGCAACGGAATTCGCAAGGGCGGACTCAAGAGCCCCGATAATGCGCAGATCTCATTGGGCATGTGTCTCTACAACCTTCGCCAGTACCGAGCATCAATTTCAGCCTTTCAGGCTGCGGCAAAGACGCCGCGATCGCGCAGGGTCTCCAATCAGTGGATTAACGTGATTCGGGCTGATATTAACCGCAATGAGCAGATTCGGCTGGCAGAAGAAGCCGCCCGGAAGAAGCGCCGGGAAATTAATGAGCGCTTGCAGAAAAGCGGCAGAGTCTAAGCACTTCGATCCAGTAGCGAATACTCAAAAAGAGCAAAAGGGGCGTTGACGGGAAACCGTCAACGCCCCTAAACTTTCGCGCGGTCCGAACATAAGGGAAAGTCGCAACATGGCAAAGATCATTTACATTTCCTCTGACGGAACTCGTCACGAGACTGAGGTAGAAAATGGTTACTCTGTAATGGAGGGAGCCATCAACAACGATATCGACGGAATCGTTGCAGAATGCGGTGGAGCTTGCGCCTGTGCGACCTGTCACAGCTATGTCGATGAAGCCTGGATGGACAAGATGCCACCGATGGATGATATGGAAGACAGCATGCTTGATGCGGCATATGAACGGAAGGACAATAGTCGGCTTACGTGTCAAATCGAGGTCAATGATGATCTTGATGGGCTGATCATCCACGTTGCGGATAACGAGTGCTGAGCACAAGCTCGAAATTGAGCCAGGAGAAAACTGATGTCAATACAAGCCGGTGAACAAATGCCAACAGGATCATTTGGGGTCATGACCGAAACGGGCCCAGGTGCACTTTCAACAGCCGATCTGTTTTCCGGCAAGAAGGTCGTTCTTGTATCGGTGCCAGGCGCATTCACGCCGACCTGTTCGATGAACCATTTGCCTGGTTTTGTCGATCAAGCCGATGCGTTGCTTGGAAAGGGCGTTGATACGATCGCCTGCATGGCGGTGAATGACGTATTCGTCATGCGCGCATG
>Ga0255052_10000267_pt1 | contig 41072 bp, 20 predicted proteins | sample JV7_2_21_MG_FD_188632 | JGI IMG/M metagenome (GOLD analysis project Ga0255052, IMG submission 188632) | Seawater microbial communities from Jervis Inlet, British Columbia, Canada - JV7_2_21 | ecosystem: Environmental > Aquatic > Marine > Inlet | place: Canada: British Columbia | collected...
CTATACCGTGATGCGGTCGTTCGGCCCAAGTGCGAAGGTGAACAGCGATACGGGCACGCTCGATCAGGACAATCCGGCCACGATCGCCGATTCAGGCGGAAACATCTGGATTGTGTGGGATCAGACGGATGCGTCAGGCGATACGGATATCTATGTCGGTATACTGCCTGCCGGTGCAAATGCCTTCGAAACCAGTGTGCCCGTCGCAAATAGTGCCAATAACGAACGAAACCCGGCGATTGCAGTTGACGCGAGCGATGTCGCGTACGTTGCCTGGGAACAGGACGATCCGAACGGCCACTGGGATGTTTTTGTCTCCTCTTCCTCAGATGGGACAAGTTGGTCAGTTCCTGTCAAGGTGGATTTAGACGACCCAAACAACGAAAGCGATCAGACGTTCCCTGTTATTGCAATTAGCGATGGACCGGACACAATGTATATTGCCTGTCAGGACAATCGTGTCGGCAACTATGATATCTGGCTTGCAACCTCTCCCGCTGGGACCATTTGGACTCCGACACAGGTAACGACAGAGCCAAACGACCAAACTGAGCCGGCCATTGCGATGAATAACAATGTAGTATGCTTAGGATGGACCGACGCAAGAAACACCTCAACCGATTTATATGGAGCGGCTTCTGAGTTTTCGTGGGCAATTGAAGGAGCAGTGCTCACTGCGAGTAATCAATCAGGTTTTGCGTTTGCTGCCGATCCTGGCGAGGTTGTGCATCATTTGTGGGTTGATGACGCCGGCGGCTACGCTGATATATACTATGGTATGGGTGATTTCCCACTCGCAGGTAGCAGTATTATTGATGAGCCCAATAAGGTACAAAGCCGCCCAGCCATCGCGGTTAAAGGTACAGGTGAAACAGTAAAAGTCTTTGCGTGCTGGCAAGATGCGCGATATGTCAATTATGGTGACGATGCGGATATCTACTTTGCGGAGACCGCCTCCAGCTTCGGAACCAATATACTCGTCAACGATGACGCTGCTGGAAACACCCAGGTGAAACCAGCCATTGGGGTCGACAAAGACGGCAATCCTTATATTGTCTGGGTCGACGACAGAAATGGCAACAATGACATCTATTACGCCGGTGCGACTGCGATAAATGTACTGCCCATAGTTATCGTGCCTGATCTTAGGGGCGGAGTCAGAATAGAAGTCCCATCTGTGGGTAACATGCAGATTACAATACCTGCAGGCGCACTTCCAGATCGTGTTAACGCCAACAACATCACTATTGGCGAAGTACTCAATCCTCCCGCGCTTCCACCCGGTGGCTTCGGCGTGTGCTACGATTTTGGGCCGAGTGGCTTAGAGTTCAGCCAGCCGGTGACCATAACCATCTCGCATGATGCTGCAGACTGTCCCGGCTACTCGACATATGTTGTTTATTGGTACAACCTGGAAACAGCTACTTGGAGCCAAGACGGCATAACTAATGTTCAGCATGACGAGACATCTGACCCACACACTGTCAGCTTCCAGACCACACACTTTACTACCTTTGCTGGGGGTGGATCTGCTAGTGCCGCTGCTCCCAGCGGTGGTGGAAGTTACCATGGCGGAAGCGGTGGCGGCTGCAGTCTATCTCCTAACCGCCAAGGCAATGTAGTTGAATTCCTGTTACCGTATATCGCTTATGTTATTGTGTTGTTGGTGATCGGTCGGGTGGACGCACGCAGGCGAAGAACAAAGAGCAGCGGATAGAGTGGAATTCAGACAGGCAATAGAATCATGCATCTGGCGATGCCATAGGTCATTGCCAGATGCACTATCTTGAGGGCAATGGTTCTATTCAGCAAGAGAAAGGTACAATATGTCCGTTGCCCGCGTACCTCTCATGCTAGAGGTAGTATTGGTTCCAGTCGCAACGGTTCCGCTAATAAGATTCCTGCGGAGCAGTCGTTATCTTACGATACGCAAATGAAGATTTCAATAACCTTTTTGGTACCGGCTGCGCTGGATTAGGGTGAAGAAGAGAGAATAAGGAAGCATCCGACAAGCCACAATCTGATAGAACATGGGGTACTTATTGAAAGGAGAGCATTATGAAGCTTATGAGGCGAGTTGTAGTTGTCATTGTTCTGTTGTCGGTAAATCCGGTTTGGGCTCTAACGTTCATGGGGCCACCGACTAGTGATCTTAAACAGAAGGAATGGCGAACCGGCTTTGACTATTCTACCGGCGAGTTCGATATCGATGTTTCACGCTCTGGCCCTGTGACATTCCGTGATCTTGACATAGACAATGAGGCGTTTTTCGGCCTGGTCGGCGCTGCCCCGTTTGATGAGACAGAACTGTTCGTCCGGCTGGGCAGGGCGGGGTTAGCAGGTTCGGGCACTGAGTTCGCCTGGGGCGCTGGCTTTAAGGCCACAGTCTTTGACTCTTCGCTGGCACCCTGGGGTGTATTATTCCAAATAACACATACTGAGGGCGACGACAGTTACGTCGACAGTGGCTCTTTGGTTACCGCGGACTTCGATCTCTACGAAATGCAGATTGCAGTGGGGCCGAGTTACCAACAAGGCAATGTCTGTATATATGGCGGACCCTTTCTGCACTTCGTAAACGGAGATGTGGACCTCGGTATTGCCGGACAAAAGTCTTCCTATGACATCGAGGATGAGTCGGTATTCGGTGGTTACATCGGATTGTCGGCTGAAATTGCCGAAAATGTAAGCTTAGCCTTTGAGGGCCAGTTCACCAGCGACGCAAGTGTGTTCGGAGTGGGTGCCACTGTGAAATTCTAGGTCACTTTGATTCTCTGCCCAGGGTCTCATCGTCTACGTGCTTACCTGGCTGTACAGCAATGACATATGATCCTGAAAGTGTCGGCTCCGCAGATATGTGGCGTTAGAGCTTGGCAGATCCCACAAAGCGCCACGAAACTCTGGCCAGGTCGCTCTAAGCGTACACCAATTTCGCTGAGACTTCTTCTGAGGCAGAGTCGGGACCGTTGCCGCCGATAATAACACCAGTGGGACCGACGGTAGTGTCAAGGATCTTTCGCACATCTTGTCATAAGCTCTCTCAATCTGGTTAGCTTATCAGATTATGCACGTTACAGTGGCCGAAGAGATTTTCTTCAGGGGCTATTTGCTGGTAATATGTCGTGCTTATTGACCACAACGACCAAGAAAAGTGTTGCATTTTCGCAACTAATGAGTATAATAGTATCAGCAGTCATTTTTGCCATGTTCCACAGCGTGCTCTTGGGAGATGTAATCTTAATAGTTGCATCTTTCCCTGGGTTGATTCTTGGCTGGCTCTTTGTTAAGATTGGATCGCTGCTGCCTCCGATCTTCTTTCATGGTCCGGCTAATGCTATCTGTGGCTTCATTGCAGCGGTTCCGACCTGAGAGATCATGCGGATAAGTCGCGTGATGGGGTCGCTAAATGAGATTGGTTCGTGGGATGATTCGTAAGGAATGTGATAATATCTTTTTGCGTGACTTGTCGTTTATCGAAACGAATATGTGATTTTGCAGGAGAGTTGCAGGGTGAAATTCAGCAAGCAGGTTGATTGGCCATGAAAAGTGCTCTTGAACTCAGCCGAATACTGTCGGTTGCAAGCTTGGTTTTGCTTGTAATCATTGGGTGCATAGTAGTAAGCCTGATCCTTCCCAAAGACATGGGGCAAGATGACGCTGTGGATTCAATCCCCCAAGCCACGAAAGCAAGAATTGATCTCAGCAACAGTACATCACCTGCTGGAGATCCCAAGATAATTATAGAGCGAAATATTTTCGGTTCTGCTGGAGCCGATGTGGGCAACAAAGACTCCCAGAACAAGAAGTCTATGGCCTCACCGGCAAAATCCGCTGTCAGGAATCAGCTCCAACTCAGGTTACTCGGGACAGTTGCCGGAGACAAGGAAGCCGCTTGTGCGGTGATCGAAGACCTAACGCTCAAGGTCCAGGACCTCTACCAAATCGGCGACATCATTCAGGGCGCGCGTATTGAGGCAATTGAACAGAACAGGGTAGTCCTTCACAGCGAAGGCCGCCGCGAAGTACTGAACATATCTGTGGCAAGGAAGACGTCTGCTCCGTCCCGGACAGTCGCAGAAACCGCAGTAGCTAAAGAACCAAGCGTTGCGGACGTTGTAAAGGTCATCTCGCCCACCGAACGAGAGATAAACAAGAGCGCTTTTCTTGCAAAGGTTGGAGGTATGCAAGCTGTTCTAAAGGCAATCAAAGTATCTCCCCACATTGTCGACGGAGAATCGAAGGGTCTGCGAATCACAGGCCTGGAGGGTCTGAGCATGGCCAAGTATGCAGGACTTGAGAATGGCGATATTATCCAGACTATCAATGGGCAGAGTATTACCAACAGGCGTAAGGCATTCCAGGTTCTACAAAAAGCGCGGGCACTATCTTCATCGGATATTCAGATTTTGAGTGGCACGCAAAAAAAGACACTTTCGTTCAGAATAGAGTAGTGAAAGGTAATCCAATTCAATTTGGCTATTGAGAAATGAGCAGGCAGGCGGATGAGCGATGAGAACGCTACCACATAAAAGATGTGTCCGAGTATTGAGAACAAGAATCTGGTTCTCACGCATTCTGGTTTGCAGTTGCATTATAGTAGTGGGATTGCGACCTTTACAGTGTATAGCCAGCCCAAGTTCAGCCAACGATTCATCGAGGGGTTCTGCTGAGACAACCGATTCGTTGGTATATATGCCACTTCTTTCTGAGCCTGGCGCTGCAGATAACTTGATTTCGTTAGATTTTGACCAGGTAGATCTCCGAATTTTCATCAAGACTATTGGCCATCTTACAGGGATAAACTTCCTCATTGACGACAAGGTCAAAGGGAATGTCACGCTTATGTCCCCGACGAAAATACGCGTCGGAGAAGTCTATGATATCTTGGAATCGGTGCTGCAAATAAAGGGTTTCGCTGCCGTCCCTGCCGGCAGGATAGTCAAGATCATTTCTCGTGCTGATGCCGCAAAAAGCAACATGTTGATTCGTGTCGGAAACAATCCTGAACTAATTCCTGTAGATGACAGTCTTGTAACACAGGTCATACCGCTGCACTTTGCTGATGGGGCAGAGATCAGCAGCGTGCTTTCCCCTTTGGTCTCAACGGGAGGCAGTATAACAACATACCCAAAAACAAACACAATTATCCTCACTGATACTTCGTCCAATATCCATCGTATAGCAAAGCTGGCCCAGGAGCTTGATATTGAGCAAGCCAGAGAGACTGTCACCGTGATTCGTCTTAAATATGGTTCTGCCAGAACCATTAGTGATCAGATAACTCAGATCATGCAGCGCAGTGCGGTCCGCCCCGGTATCAGGGGCGCTAGAACGGCGTCCCCAAGAGTCCCTGCCATGATGAAGATTATACCTGATGATCGAACCAATTCCTTGGTCATAGTTGCAAATCCTGATGATATTGAGATTGTTAGTGATCTTGTCGCGACATTAGACGTCGAACGCCCTATCGAGGCGGGCAATGTGCACGTGATCTACCTCAAACATGCCGAAGCAACGGAAGTTGAGAAATCGCTTTCGGCAGTCTTGGGGAAATTAACAGCAGGAATAGTTGACAAATCCAGTGAGCCCTTGCAGATAACAGCAGATGAAAGTACGAACTCTTTGATTGTCGTGGCGTCACCTCAGGATTACAAGATCATTGAAGACATGATCCAGAAACTGGATATAGTCAGAGAGCAAGTACTGGTCGAGTTCCAGATAATTGAGGCAAGCAGTGATGTGCTAAAAGAGATAGGAATTGACTGGGCAACACTTGATGAGGCTGTAGCTGACAGTGTTAGGGGCTTTGGATTTACAAATCTTGGGCCTCGCATTGAGGCAGCTTCGGGTAACCTTGAGGGCCTTGGAATTGGTGTGTACAAGAAAGTGGGAGACGAAACAAAGATCGGAGCTATTATCAAGGCGCTGGAGCAGCATACAGGAGTTAACATTCTTTCCACACCTCACATACTTACATCCAACCATCAAGAGGCCACTATAGTGGTCGCCGAGAATGTTCCCTATGTAAAGCAGTCTCGAGTTACCGAATTTGATCCAGCTACGCCGACGGCAATACAGACATTTGACTTTAAGGATGTTGGCATAGAGCTGTCGGTCACACCCCATGTGAGCCAGGGTGGTCTTGTCCGCCTTGAGATTGATGCAAGTTTCAGCAAGCTTGTTGAAGGGGCCACAGGGCTGAGCAATGCGACGCCAACAACAGCACAACGTAAGGCCACTACAGTCATATCTATTGTGAGCGGTACGACTGTTGTCATAGGAGGATTGATCCGGGATGACACAGGGACTGTTGAAACGAAGGTGCCGTTGTTAGGCGATTTACCTTGGATTGGCGGCTTGTTCAGAGTCGAGAAGGAACGTACGATAAAGACGAATCTGCTTCTTTTTATTACCCCTCACGTTCTGACGGACGCGGAAGATCTGATCGAAATAACGAGCCGGAAACGGCAGGAAGCACAAGACTGAAGGGGACGGCGGGAGAAGGTAGTTGTGGATAGAACAGAATATAGTGAATCCGGGATGTGAAAAGAGAAGCGGGCAATGAAGGCGGAGTCGATTGGACAGATACTACAAGAGCAAACCTCACTTACTAAGCATCAGTTGTCTGAAGCCCTCTCTTCACAGGCACAAGGAACGGAGCATCGACGAATCGGGCAGATATTGGCCGGGGAAGGTCATGTCACCGATAGCGAAGTCCTGAAAGCACTGTCTCGACAATGGGATCTCTCGTATCTGGATAAGATACCGCAGGGAAAACTTGATAGAGAATTAGTTACGAGTCTGCCGATTGAATTCCTCAGGAGACACAAGATCCTCCCGTTTGGCGAGGGAAATGGAACTGTGACGGTTGCCGTTGCTGATCCACTGGATGTGATGGCTTTTGACGCGGTCGCGAATATCCTTGGCCGGCCATGTGAAAGGGCTGTGTGTGCGTCTTCGGCAATCGAAGACGGGCTCAGCCGCTACTATTATGAAGATGATGGTTCTACCTCAAAGACAGTAACCGGCCTTGACGGCGACGCAGAACTTGCCAGCTTGACCTTGGGATCCGGAACTGAAGACCTTTTGGATCTTGCGAACAGGGCACCGGTTGTGAAGCTGGTCAATACCTTCTTCTTCCAGGCTGTTCAAACGCGCGCCAGCGACATACACGTCGAGCCATACGAAGAGGAAGTGAAAGTGCGTTTCCGGATCGACGGCGTTTTGCACAACAAGTTCACCCTGTCAAAGCAATATGTTGCAGCGCTGGTATCGCGTTTGAAGGTCATGGCCGATCTGAACATTGCCGAACGCAGGCTTCCACAGGATGGACGAAGCCGGATCAAGATTGGCGACAAAGAAATTGACATCAGGGTGTCAACAGTTCCTACCTCTTGCGGCGAGCGCGTCGTCTTGCGCCTTCTAGACAAAAGCAGCGCACGTTTCGGCCTGGACCAACTCGGGTTTGCCCCGGAGACTGAGAAAGGATTCAGCAAACTTATTCACAAATCACATGGTATAATCCTTTTGACTGGCCCCACTGGGAGCGGAAAAACTACAACTCTGTATGGTGCTCTCAGTGATCTCAACACAGAAGCCAGAAATGTCGTGACGGTAGAGGACCCTATCGAATACCAGTTGCCGGGAATCGGGCAGATGCAAATACAACCGAAGATAGGCCTGACTTTCGCAAATTACTTACGCCACATTCTCAGGCAAGATCCGGACGTAATTATGATAGGTGAGATTCGTGACCTTGAAACAGCTAGAATCGCAATACAGTCGGCCTTGACGGGTCATCTGGTCTTGAGCACGCTGCACACAAACGATTCCGCCAGTGCGGTTACCCGCCTGATTGACATGGGAATCGAACCTTATCTGGTCTGCTCCTCGGTAATAGGAATAATGGCACAAAGACTTGTAAGAGATATCTGCCCGAGGTGCAAGAGTCCCTATGAGCCCAGTGAAGAAGAGCATCTTATCCTCAGCAGGAGCCGATTGAACTCCGATAGCGGCACCTTCTGCAGAGGATCGGGATGCCCGCATTGCATCGACACGGGGTACAGAGGAAGAACCGGAATCTTCGAGTTGATGGTTGTCGATGATGAGTTGAGGGAATTGGTTATGGCCAATGCCAGGTCAAATCTGATACAAGAAGCGGCCGTGAAGAAGGATATGCGTACGTTACATGAAGACGGCATGAGGAAAGTCTTTGCCGGAGACACCACTATCGAGGAGGTTCTCCGTGTTACGCAGGATGATGTAGCTTAGTATGACGAGGAATGATGCCAGCGCATGCCTGTATTTAGATACACAAAGTTAAGTGGCGCCGGCCACAAGGAGCAAAGCACAGTCGAAGCGCCGTCGGTCGCGGACGCGAGAAGAAGACTTCGTGCGGCCGGCGTCCATGTCATAGAAATCACAGACGGGCAGATAGACGTTCAGCATCAGCTTGCCGGACAACCTCGAACGATTGGCTTTCGCAAAATAAAACGGCGAGACCTGTCGACAGCTATCTGGCAACTGGCGAGTCTACTGCATGCCGGAATTGCACTTGTGCCTGCTCTTTCGGCGATGGTTGAGCAGTTAGGGAATCGGCCATTGGCTGGAGTATTCGGACAGATACGCGACAAGGTAAATGAAGGCACGTCATTGGCTAAAGCCATGGAGGAATATCCTGCAGTTTTCTCGGAGATTTTCATTAGTATGGTCAGTGCCGGAGAGGCTACAGGTACGCTTGAGAATGTCCTGTCGCGATTGGCCGAGATGTCTGAGAAACGCAACAACCTTACCAATAAAGTAAAGGCTGCCATGGCCTATCCTCTGTTCATGGCAGTTGCAGGGGTAGCTGTCGTTGGGTTCATATTTGCGTTTGTCATTCCCAGTATTGCCAAACTGTTTCTGGAAATGAATCGCCAACTTCCCTGGCCCACCATCATGCTGATCGGGATAAGTGATTTTACACAACGCTATTTCTGGGTCTTGCTCGCTGTACCCGGAGCGTTTGCAGGTGCTTTGGTATTATGGTTAAGAACCACCGCGGGACGAGAAACCTGGGACCGGTTGAAGCTGAAATGCCCGCTTCTTGGCGGCCTGGCGCTTAAGATGGCCGTATCACGTTTTTCAAGGACGTTGGCGGTGCTGTTGGCCAGCGGACTGCCGATAGTGGAAGCACTTGATCTTGCCAGACGGGTCATCGGCAATTCTGCGGTTTCGGCTGTGGTAGAAGACGCGAAAGATGCTATAAGCCATGGTGAAAGGATTGCCAATTCATTTCGGAAAAGCGGCGTTTTTCCGCCCATCGTAATTCATATGATCGCCGCCGGTGAGAAAAGCGGCAGCATTGAAGAAGGACTTGCCAATGTTGCGGATGTATTCGACAATGAGGTTGAGACAACAGTGAAAGCACTAACGTCATTGCTCGAACCGCTGATGATCGTTCTGTTGGGAACTATCGTGGGATTCATCGTGCTTGCAATTCTCCTGCCAATCTTCGATATTAACCAGGCAATTGTCTAGAAGGAAACAGTTATGAGAGTATTGAGATATTCAAAGCGTCAAGGTAGGCCATCCGGCTTCACCTTGATTGAGTTGATGGTAGTAGTTGTCATCCTGGGAATTCTCGCCACAATAATTATGCCTAAAATTCTCGATAGGCCGGAACAAGCCAGACGAATGAAAGCAAAAGTTCAGATAAAGAATTTCCAATCTGCCCTGGCACTCTTTAAGACCGATACAGGCAGTTTCCCGACGACAGTCGAAGGATTGGAGGCCCTTGTAGTCGATCCTGGCGTGCGGGGCTGGAAACGAGGTGGCTACATAGAAGGAGGGAGAGTCCCGTTAGATCCCTGGCGCAATCCATACATCTATATTTGCCCCGGCATGCAGGGCGGTGATTATGATTTGGAATCTTACGGCAAGTACGGAGAAGATGGCGGAATTGAGGATGGCGCTGACATTGAAAGTTGGAACCTTGACTACGAGTAATTGCCTATGCGACGCTGCCCTAATGGTTTTACGCTTATTGAATTGGCAGTAGTTCTGCTAATTATTGCTATTTCTGTAACTGTCGTGTTTCCAAGGTTCGGTTCCGGTATGGTTGAGCGCGCCCGGCTTCGAGGTAGTGTCAACAGGATTGCGAGTGTTGCCGAATATGCCCATCAGCGTGCTGCCTGCGCACGGTTGACACATGTACTCCACCTTGACACTGCAAAGGGAACGTACTGGATTACAGGCCAGACATCGGAGGGTGAAACAGCGTCAATAACTGATGATTTTGGCTTGAAAGGCCGACTTCCCGAAGGTGTGCGGTTCGCAGGGGTAGAGCTTCGGGACATGGATGCCGATTCAGATGATATTGTAACAATAAGATTCAGCCCGCAGGGTTGGGCCGATCCGGCAGCAATACAGTTGATTGGTTCCACGGGTGAAACCATGAGCGTTATTATCGACGAATTATCAGGCCAGGTACAAACCTGCAAGTTGGAAGAGATGAATTGAAAGTGCGGCATCGCAGAAGACCCAAATTGTTGTGTATCGGTGAGACTAAAGCATTTACCCTGGTGGAAGTGCTTATTGCACTAACTATCACAGTAATCAGCTTAGTGCCCCTTTTGCATTTGCTGGTAACAAGCATTTCCATGATGGATACTGCCGGGTGTTTATCCCGGGCTACCCTCATCGGAAAAGCTAGACTGGCCGAAGTAATTGGCGAAGGTTATCCCGAAATAGGCACTGACAACGGCAACGTTGAAAATGAGGGCAATGACGTTGTCTTCGAGTGGCAGGTGAGCGTAACCGATGCACTTGTCAAGGAGCTTGAAGAGATAGGTTTGACTGGGCTGCGTCGAGTGGACGTTGCTGTCACATGGCCTGAGGGTATAGGACAGAAACAGGTTTCCCTCTCGACATATGTTTCAATCGACCAGGTTGTGACCAGGACTGCTTTGGAAGGCAAAAGCATTCCGCAACAATAGAACCGGACAGGATGCGTTGTTTCTCTCAAGAGCACAGTAGTACTCTGTCATCGCTATTATATGGAATAGTCACGATTTAATCTGATACTTCTGTCATAACCTACGACAAAGGATTGGCGCAACGCAACGTAAAGACGAGAGTCTTTAGAGCGGCAGAAAGGTTCTCATATGAAAATGTACCGAAACAAATGCGGTCGCAAACCGGCTAGGCGGGAATTAAGTAAGGCGTCCTCAGATTCACCCAGGCAGGACTCATCTCCTATGAATCGAAGAATTGTGACACTGGTTTGAACGTGGCGTGAAATGAGAGTAAGCATGTGGGCATCCAAAATCAAGGCGCTTACAATTGTCGTGAGCGTCATCATGTCAATGTCAAGTACGGTTTGTGCTCAATACGATACTCTTAGCGTGTTGGATGATACTAAAGAAGTCGGTGCGTACGCTATTATTGAAACGAGATGGACAGGGAGGGCTCAACAAGGAATTGCAGCAGATGAAGAAAAGTTCTATACATCTGTTGGGGCCGGTGTCCCCCTTTTGAATGCCGAAAAGAGGCTTTATAGATATGATCCCACATGGGGACAAGACAATATTCAGGTCACAAAAAGAGTCGTTTATGCTACTGGTAATCCACAACTTGTACACCTGGGTGATATAGACGTTTATAACGGCTACGTATACGGTCCGCTAACAGATTCGCATCCGTATAACCTTGGCGATGTTGAACGTATTGAGATCGCCTGGTTTGATGCAGAAACTCTTGAGTATGAGGATCATATTGATATGTCATCGATTATTCCACCGGATTGGCATTTGGATGATATATCAGGTCTGGCCTTCAAGGATGATCAGCTCTATATTCTCGGCTATGAAACTGATGGGACTTCCTATGGGCGCATATTTGTAAGAAATATGAATGGAAATGTGCCAGGTGATTTTGCGACTGGCTCTGCAATTGACACCTATCATGCAAATGGCCTGGCATTCAATGGTGATTATATGTTTGTCTCCTGGGGGCCACTAGATCCTCCGAATCGAGCATACATATCTATATATAAGCTTCCGCTCGGGACTCTCGCCACCCCGATAAAGACCTATCAATACGAAACGAAAGACGGGCACGCAGAGGGAATCACTTTTAATAGGGATGAATTGTGGGTTGCACAAAATAGATATGTGCTCGAACTTGAGAATCCACTACCTGACGCGCCAACTGGAGTATCAGCTTCTGACGCGGCATATACTGAGAGAGTGCGGGTAAGCTGGAACACTGTGTCTGATGCTAGCGGTTATGAGATATACAGGAACACAAGCAATAATCCCAGTACAGCCACACGCATAGGTACGAATGACGACGGCATGAACAATCTTTTCAATGACTTCAGCGTAGGGGATGGCAAACCGTATTACTATTGGGTGAAAGCAAGCAAGGACGTCGGTGGTACGGAGAACCTCTTAAGTGAGTTCGGTGCTTATGACAGTGGGCGTACTATTTCTCCCAGTGCAAGCGTGACTCGGATACCATCCGCCGATGCATATATTAACCAATCATCGCCAGGCACCAATTACGGAAGCTATGACTTTCTATTTGCGGTTGCCAGTAATTCCGCGGCCACAATGATATCACTACTCAAGTTCGACCTAAGTTCAATCCCACGAGGAAGTACGATCAGCGCGGCAGAGTTGGAAATGATACTGCAAATACCAGGCCAGGATCCGGATGCAGGCGTGAACTTGAGTGTCTATGAGGGTGACGATTGGACGGAATCTGGGATCACATGGAATAACGCAAGTTTTTCAAATGCCCCCATTGGTACTATAAACCGCGGAAGCGCAGCGACCTGGATATGGCGTTCGAGTGAATTCCCGGATCTCATCTCCGTAATTGACAAAATGATAAATGATCCTGAGGATTTCTCGACTTGGCGTGGGTTTACTTTACGAGGGTCTTCATATGTCGACGGGAGAGTTTTTCACTCAAAGGAGGCATCAAATTCTGTTCTCAGACCTAAACTTACAGTCTACTACACAGAACCGGCTCCATGCACTATCTCTGGTTATGTGAGAACCTCTGGTGGCACGGGTATCAGCGGGGTGACTATGAGCGGCTGGCCGGAGACTGATCCCGTAACGGACGACAATGGATACTACAGCGGCACAGTTGACTACTACTGGTCTGGGACGATAACGCCAAGCAAGACCGGCTACACATTCAGCGATTCATCAAAGTCATATAGCGACATCACAGAGGATCGATCAAATGAGAACTACACGGGCATTCCGATTACTCCCACGATCTCTGGTTATGTGAGAGCCTCTAGTGGCCCGGGCATTAGCGGCGTGACCATGGCTGGCTGGCCTGGGGCTGATCCTGTGACGGACGACAGCGGATACTACAGCGGCACGGTTTCCCATGACTGGTCCGGGACGATAACGCCGAGTCAAACCGGTTACACGTTCGATCCTACATCCAAGTCGTATAGCAATGTGACATTGGACAAATCGGATGAGAACTACACAGGCACTCAGGCTGAGATTGCGGTCGATCCCACATCCTTTGCATATCTTTACATATTCCCTGGCAGTGCTGGTGAAGATTCTTTTGAGCTTTGGAATTCAGCAGGTGGGACGCCAGCGTTTACAATCACTGTCGAGCCATTGGGCGACCCAGTCTTTTTGACTTGTAACCCGAATAGCGGAGCGTTAACTAGCGAGCATCAGACAATTACGTTCACATGGGACGCGACTCTCTGGTGTGAAGGGAGAAAGGAAAACTTGATTCGTATTGATGCACCGGGAGCAACCAACAGCCCTCGGTACATTCGCGTAACACATGACATGATTCGTATTGGCTACCCCGTTGCGAACGATGACTCAGTAACGGTGAAGGAAAGCAGTACGAACAATCTCATAAATGTCCTTGCAAACGATTCTGAACCTCATGGTTTACTACTGACCGTAAGTGAAGTGACTCCTGCAGCACATGGGACCGTCGAGCTAATCGAAGGACAGGTATTCTACACCCCCGAGGCCGATTACCTTGGCTCGGATAGCTTCACATATACTGTTGATGACGGCCGCTGTGGTACGGATTCGGCCACAGTGAACATAACGGTAGCTGCCACTCCTGTCGAGATCTGGGTTGATGATGACTATGACACGACCACCGTGGGTTGGGGATATGACCACTTTGCTAAGATTCAGGATGCCTTAGATATAGCTTACAATGGTGTCACTGAAGAAATCACTGTTTATCCTGGGATTTACTATGAGAACGTAGACTTCAAAGGTAAGCAGGTGACGCTTCGCAGCACCGATCCCAATGATCCAGATGTAGTAGCAGATACTATAATTGACGGAAACAATATGGGAACCGTTGTTTCGTTTGTATCGAGTGAGAATGAGCTGAGTATTCTCTCTGGTTTTACTATCCAAAACGGATACGCCGAAAACCACGGCGGGGGCATCAAAGTCCTATGGAATCTGGCGTCCCCAGTTATTGAGAAGAATGCTATAATGAACAATGCAGCAGATTGGTCCGGAGGCGGCATGTACGCCTTTCTAGCTAAACCCATACTCCGCGATAACGTGTTCTTGGATAATAGCGCAGTGCATTGGGGTGGAGCTATATACCTCAGACAGTCAGAGTTAACAAGTAGTGAGGACACGTTTGTGCGCAACCGCGCTCACAGCGGGGGTGGTGTATATCTTGTACTTGCTGATCCAGATAATGAATCAGTTGGGGCTTCTGCGAGCTTGGCCAACTCTCTGTTCGTGAGCAATCATGCAGAAGCTTGGGGAGGTGGAGTGTCCGCTTGGGATGGGGCTTCAGTTCTGCTCAACAATTGCGTCTTTGCCAATAACGAAGCTTCGGCATTTGGCGGTGGTGGCGGCGTACACTTCGATGGCTCTATAGGAGAGGTTGTTTCCTGCACATTCTATGCCAATACTACCAATGACTTTTCTGGGGCTGGCATCGACACTTGGTTAGACTCAAACGTGTCTATTGTGAACACCGTTATCGCTTATTCAACACGTGGTCATGGCATACATAACGAAGATGATTCACAAGTATCTGTCAGGTACTCAAATGTGTTTGGAAATCCGGCGGGAAACTATTATGGACTGCCAAATCCCACTGGAGAAAATGGGTGCATCTCAACTGACCCACTTTTTGTAAATCGAGGCTATTGGGATCCCAACGGTACGCCTGATGATACGACTGATGATTTCTGGATCGATGGGAATTACAATCTACAGCCAGGTTCTCCTTGTATTGATGCAGCTGATGGAGATGTTGCACCAGCTACTGATATTCTGGGTAATAGGCGTTACAATGATCTGGATACTCCTAACACGGGTACTGGCACTCCCAACTACGTTGATATTGGTGCGTATGAATTTCAGGGAACGTCCCCAAGCTTAATCGGTGACTTCTGCGGAGTCAATTTTGGCCCGCCAGATGGATATGTTGATGTCTGGGACCTGATGCAATTTTCGGATCACTGGCATACGCGAAGGGGTGAGGGTAATTGGAACCCGGGATTTGACCTGGCAGGGCCCAACTTCGGCGATGCGGATGATTATGTCGATGTATGGGACTTGATGGTCTTTGCAGATCACTGGCATGAAGGAGAAAAACCGTAGTGGAATATAATCGAAAAAGATGTTTCTTGTGTTCGGTCGTTTTAGTACTCTGTCAACGCTAAAGAAGTGAAGGTGGCTAAACCACTGGAAAATAAGGTGATGTACAGACAAAGAAGATTAGCTTTTACGATATTGGAGATTCTCGTAGCTCTGAGCATGCTTGCACTTATTCTAACCGCCGTCTACGGTAGTTATACGGCGGCGACAACGGCAGTTGTACACTGTAAGCCAAAAAGTGCTTTGGAGCAGCAAGCCAGACTCTTCCTGGAGAGGATGACATGTGAATTGCGCTGCTGCTTCGCAAGCAGGGCAAATGAAGCCCGTGAGGACTCATTCGATAGTCGTCCTGGGCGAGAAGTCCTCCAGCGGAAGGAGCCGCCGTTGTTTGTGGGTAAAGACGCCTCATCGGGCCGGACCTTCCTGCAGTTCGTGACGTCGGCTGTGATGTCGAGGCAGCCTTACAATATTGGCGGGCTTGCCACAGTCAGCTACAGGTTGGAAAAGTCCGGAACAACGCTGTTGCGTAGTGAGCGTAGATACGTGGACAGGTTTGAGGACGATGACAACGATTACAACTGGCTTGTTGTCTTTGCGAATGTGAAAAGCATTATGTTGGAGTATTTCGACGGTGAGAAATGGAAACAACAATGGGATTCGGATGAAAGTATGGGCTTGCCTAACGCTGTAAGGATTTCACTTGTTCTGGATACCGAAGACACCGGTCCTCTTTCGTTTATATCCGCTGCCCACATAACGTGCCGGGTATGTCAAACGCCTGCGGTTACAGTTCAAGAGACCACCGCACGTAGCCGAGATTCCGTACAGGGAGAAGACGCTGGCAGTCGCAATGATCCAAAACTCATCAAAAAATAGTAGACCGGGTATCGCTTTAGTCGCAGTTTTGCTGACTATCGCGGTGCTGGCTGTCATTATTGTGGAGTTTAATTATGAGTCACGGATAAAGCTCCATCTTGCCGACAATTTTCAGCTCGCCGCCAAGGCTTTGAGCTGTGCCGAAGCCGGCATTGCTATTTCAATGGCAGCACTGAGGCAAAACAATGATATACTTTCGGACGAGAAACTCAGTCCGTTCTTTTCCGGGATGGTTCGAGTTCCAGTTGAAGATGGTCATTGCACTATATCTATTGCTGATGAAAGTGGCAGAATTAACATAAATGCTCTCAGTGCGCCGGCCGGCCAGCTTGGGCGCCGCCGAGTGGATCAAATGTTGAGACTGGTTGACCTTTTGAATTACCAATACGGGGAAAGCTCTCCTGTCAGCTACAGCCTGATTCCTGCAATGATCGATTGGGTCGATTCCGATGATGATGTAACATTGCTCTCCTTTGTGACGAGAGAAAATGCCGGCGTCGAAAATGATTATTACCAGGACCTACCAGATCCTTACCCGTGCAAGAATGCGCCATTCGATGTCTTGAATGAATTGCTATTGGTGAAAGGCATGACGATCGAAATATTTCAAGGCCGACCTGGCAACGAAAGCAAGGGCATAGAGCCCGTCGATGGAATTCAACGGTTTTTGACTGTTTATGGCGATGGCAAGATAAATATTAATGAAGCTTCGACGACAGTTATCCAGAGTCTTTCTGATAGCATAGACTACGCTTTGGCACAGAACATTGTCGAGCAGCGAAAGTTCAGCCGGTATCAAAGCATTGGGCAACTGCAAAAGATTCCTGGTATGACACCCGAAGCATATAGTGCCATCCGTGGATCGGTAACCGTAAGATCTAAGAGTCGTTATTACACGGCCACGGTAACAGGCGTTTCAGGGCAGTTCGTCCGCAAAATCCAGGTTGTGCTCAGAAAGAATGAGGACACAGCGCAAGTGGCAGCAGTTCTGCGCCACGAACTTTGAATAGTATATGGAATAATGATATTTTTTTGATACTTATTAAGGCGGCTTGGTTTGAAGCGATCGATCGGGATTGACGTTAGTGAGAACAGAATAAGCGTGGTTCAATTGTGCCATGGTCGGGGCACAGTGTCTCTGGAGCGGATGCACGTACAACAAATGCCAGATGACACATCCGCAAAAGAAAGCTCCGCTGCACGGTACCGAGCCGCAATTAGATCAGCAGTACCCAAGGGAGAGTTTGATACTCGTGCATCTGTGGTGGTTGCAATGCCCTATGGTAGAGTATTCTTCAGTAACTTCAGAACGGACCTTTCAGATAATCAGGACATCCGGCGACTTTTGAGTTTTGAGCTCGAAGACGATTTCCCCATTCTCTTTGATGATCTTGTCGTTGATTTTTGCAGCCACCGCGAGTTGCAGCAACATAATCGAGAGTTTCTTGTTGGTGCCGTAAGTCGTTCTGAGCTTCGGGACTGGATTGAAACACTGCGTGAAGCAGGTGTCGAATGTTCGGCAGTTTCTGCGGATGTTTGCGCACTTCATACAGTTGCAGCGCTGAATCACGAACTGATCCACAACACTCATTCTCTCATCATCTATGTGGATGGTCGGCGGACAATCCTGGCGCTGAGCGATAAGAACAGGCTTGTATGTGTTAGATACCTCAACTCTGGTGATACAACAGAAATCAACGTGCCTGCATTAAGACGTGAGATTGACCTGACCTTGCGGGCGGCATTCAACTCGCACATCCCTATACCACCAAGAATTTTACTGAGCGGTACTGACGAACTGGTTCATGACTTATCAGAGAAGCTTCCGGGTGAAATCGATTTTGAGATTGAGATATTAGACCCCTTCACTGGAATAACATGCTCACCGCAACCACCCAGAGACGGCAGACTGGTTATTGCCTTGGGGCTTGCATTAATAGGTGCGAACAGGGGCAACGGGATGCTGAATTTCCTTGCCGCAGATGCAGTCGAGGCAGATCAGACGGCTAAAACGAAACGAAGCGCATTTGTATTTGGATTTCTTCTTCTGGCTGTCGTATTGGTGCTGGTGGCCAGTCTATTCATCCAACTCAATGCCTTGGGAAATGAGAACCAACGCATCAAGCGGGAGATTAGAGATGTCTTCACGCAGACTCTTCCAGAAGAAAAAAGAATTGTGAATGAGCTTGCACAGATGACTGAAAAATTCATGCTATTGGAGAATGAGTATAATACTCTTGCAACCGAAATACGTGGCAGAGCGCCGTCACTTAGAATCCTGCAGCATGTCAGCGAAAAAATAACACCTGACCAAAATGTCAGTGTTTCCGGCATTTCCATGACTGCCAAATTGGCTCGGCTAAACGGCACTGCCACTTCTTTCGAATCTGTGGACAATGTCGTGGTCATACTAAAGCAGATACCCGAATTTGACTCGGTAGAAATTCGCAGTATAGACCTGGATCCAAAGGACGGCAAAGTGCGTTTCAGTCTGTTGATTACCATGAAATCCAATTGAGATGAGCATATAATGCGTCTAACACAAAGAGAAAAACAGTTCGCCATTGGCGGGACAGTACTTCTTGGACTGTTCATAGCTTTCCAAGTTTTCGTAAGGCCGGCACTGAGTCGAGTCAGGATGCTCAGAGCCGTTGTGGCGGAAAAGAGGGAAACACTTAACAAATTGCACCGCAAGAGCGAAGGATATAATGCTCTTCGGAGTCAATTAGAGCAAATACGCCTAACGATAGAAGGTCAGCAAAGAGGCAGGCAAATGCTATCTTTTATAGAACGCGTGCAAAAGGATTGCGGGCTAATGCAGAAAGTTGTGTACATGACACCAAGTACTACAGCCATAAGTGATTTGTATGAAAAAACGAACGTTGAGGTCAAGTTCGGAGCAGTTACACTGGACCAGATAATCCAATTCTTGCTGAAAATAGAATCTTCGGAACTGCTGGTTGGAGTCACATCTGTGGACATAAAATGCGGGCTCCAGAACCCGCCTCTGCTTGATGCAGTAATTCAAGTAGCTAGTGTGTCGGCTATTGAGCAGGATTAGCCCTGTCATACCTCTCCAATTGCAGCCAGCTACGGTTTCACGCCTTCATGCCAATGATCTGCAAACATCATCAAGTCCCAAACGTCTATATAACCGTCTGGATCGGTGAACGTGGGGCCAGCTAAGTCAAATGTTGCGTCCCAATTGCCCTCGCCTGTTCGTATATGCCAGTGATCAGCAAACTCCATCAGGTCCCACACATCGATATATCCATCTGCGGGGCCAAAATTAGCTCCGCAGAAATCGCCGGTGATTAAGTCTGTCGTAACTACAAAGTTTGCCGTGATCGACTTATCAGAGGCCATGACAATAGTTGCGGGATTACTACTGCCAGACAAATCCCCTGACCAGTCCACAAAGCTGTACCCCGTATCAGCAACCGCGTGCAAAGTTACTGTTTCGCCATAGCTATAGCTGACCTTATCAGGGGTCTTCGTTACAGAGCCATTAACGGCAGTTGCATCCAAGGCGACAGCAGCGCTTCCGAGCAGGTAGAATGGCGTAAAGTGCATCGTTTTGAAACTAAGGGCATGCAGAGTCGAACTCATTACAATGATTTCGACGTCCGTTATTCCCTGCTGGCTCAGGCCACCGGTACGTGAATTGTACCAGTACACCGTAGGTGTGGCGGCAGCACCGGTCACGGCATAAGGTATTGTTATCGTGACCGGCGAGTTGAACACCAATCCGCTTGGGCCGAATTCATATCCGTTCAAAAGCGGTAGGGCATAGTCGGGCGGGTTCTCGATTCTTGTTATAGCAATAGTCGCATCGTATGGACATGCCCACGCGGGCAATGATACGGAAACATCGTCCACACCGGCTATGCTTGCCGGATCGGTCCCAACGGTTTGGACTGAAGAAGCAGAAGTAACCAGTCCTGATGCCAACGGGGCTGACTGCATGTAAGTGCTTCCGGCATAGTAAGTCTGCGTGTTCGTACCTCTGCCGTCGGTCCAGACGAGATACGGATAGCCATACTTGTCAGTACCTATTGCAGGCTCGCTTTGGTTTGAGCTTGTGCCTCCGTCGCCTACGAATATGTTCGTTCCGGCGATCGGATTTGCCTGAACCATGTAAAGATCTATATCTCCCGTGCCGCCAAAGATGTTTCGCTCATCATGCCAGCAGGCGAAGACCTTCAGGCTGTTGCCTGTTCCGGTAACTGCTATTGCCGGCGAGAGTTGCTCTGCGCTCGAATTGTCGTCGATGAGGTCGCTTCCGGCTAACGGACTGGCAGGCAAGCCGGTTGATGATGCATAGTAAATATTGCTGTTGCCTGAAGTATGATCGACCCAGAGCATGTGCAGGACCGAGCCGGCCGATTCGACGGCAATTGCAGGGCTTGATTGATCGGCCGCCTTTGTTACTATCGGAACATTAGCCCAGCCGCTGCCAGCGGCACCGTAGATATCATTTGTTGCATTTCTGGCATCCGTCCAGAGAACGTAGACCGTATTGGATGAATCCACCGCAATGGCCGGGGCGGTTTGGTTACTAGTATCGGAGGTTATTGGTTGTGAGACTGTTTTCGTTACAAAACCGTTGCTCGATGTGGCTAAACGGATATCCTGATTACCTGCACGGTCGTCCTGCCAGACAACGTGTGCATGATTCGGAGAATTACTGTCAACAACTATCGCAGGATTGATCTGATTACCTTCATTCGGATCGTTAATCCTTCTCTCAGCAGACCAGCTTGTTCCGCCAACTGAGGTTGATACGTATATGTCCCACTCTCCTTGATTATTGTCGTCTGCTTGCCTATTGTCCTGCCAGACAACGTACAACTTATCATCGGTGCCCAGCGCGATAGCAGGATTCGCCTGGTCGGAGCTGTTACTTCTAATTTGGACGCTCGTGCCGAAAGTATCCGCCCCTGTGGCGAGTCTGGCGACATGAATGTTCCTACTGCCAGCCGGTCCGGCGTGCCAGACTGCCCAGATATTGCCGCTGCTGTCACAAACCGTTACGGATGTATCACTATTGAGATTATCCAAGCCTGAACTGACCTGCTTGTTTTGACCAAACGAACGCATCTCGGTCGCGAAGGAATAGGACTCGGTCATTGCAGTTCCGCCGAGGTCGGCGGCATCTACGGTGACGGTCTTGAGCTCGTCGAAGTCAAAGGGCTGGTTCGACTGGTAGGCATAGGTGAAATCGGTTGGGCTGCCGATTCTGCGGCAGACGCCGGTTGCGCTGCTGTATTCTGACGCATCGCCCGTGTATATGGTATCGCCGTCGAGTGTGATCTCCACCGTGTCTGCGTCTATGCCAATGCCGGCATCAGTGACGTGTAGAATTATGAGGTTGTTCAAGGGGACCTGAAAGTCGTTAACGCCCGGGGAGCGGCTAGTGACCGTTGGAGCAATTCCATCTGACTCACCGAAATTTGCCTGAAGCGTATAGTCCGCATCTACCGTGACCGTAGTGGCGGCAGCATTCGGATTCATGACCTTTCCTGCGCTCACCGCCATGCCTGTCCAGTTCACAAAGTAATCATTGCTATCAGCCGTCGCCTGGATAGAAACGTCAGTCCCATGATCATACTGGAAGTCTCCTTCTCCCGGAATACTCACCGAACCACCGCTCGTCGATGAAATCGTCAATGCATGCTGATCGATGGCGAAATTGGCGGTGACAGACATATCAGAGTCCATGATGATTGTCGCAGGATTGCTACTGCCAGAGAAGTCTCCTGTCCAGTTCACAAAGTGGTAGTTAGCCGAAGGAGCGGCTACTACTGAAGCTGTTGTCCCGTGATCATACGCATAAGTCCCCTCACCCGGTGTGGTCACCGTACCTCCTGATGTCGAGGATATCGTTAGGTTATGTAGGTCGGTGGCGAAATTTGCCTGAACTGCATAGCTTGAATCTACTGTTACCGTAGTGCTGGCTGCATTAGGATTTGCAGCCTTCCCTGCGTCCACAGCGGTCCCTGTCCAGTTCACAAAATAATAATAATCATCAGCCGTCGCCTCGATCGAGACAACAGTCCCATCATCGTACGGGAACAATCCTTCTCCTGGATTAGTTACCGAGCCGCCATATGTCGATGAGATCGACAATGCGGATGGATTCCCACTACCTGTCTCGAAAGTAGAAATGAATGTGTTGACTAAACGATTAAACGCTAGGTCACTCGATCCATCTGTAATAGAAATGTTATATGAACTGTTGGCTTCGAGATTCACAGTCGGAGTAAATATTAGAGTGTCGCTCTCCCATTCAAAACTTCCTTCAGTCGCCGGAGTTAGGGCAAAGGCAGATTCTGTTAATCTATGGTGCATCGGTTCAGAAAAGGTGACCCGGATTCTAGTGTCAACGGCAACACTCTGCTGCCCATCAGCAGGGTCAACATCTGTAATTGTTGGCGGTATCGTATCAACGAAAAAAAAGGAGATTTCGCTCCAATCGCTCTCATTTTGCGACATATCGACGGACTTGACTCGCCAGTAGTAAGTACCATCACTAAGATTATTCGTTGGATTGTAGTACGTACTATTTGCGATCGACTCAATTGGAGTGGTGAAATTTTGGTCCACATCAATCTGAACAACGTAATGGGAGAGTCCAGCTCCGACGTCGATTGATAACATCCAACCAAGTTGGGGCGTCGCTTCATTAACATAAGCCCCTTGGGAAGGCTGCAGAGGCATTGGCACCGTGGGAGGAAGGGAATCTACAACGGCAAATACTGTTGAGCCACTATCGCTTATATAATCTGTTTTGCTGGCTATGACCTCTACTGTATAGCTATTGGATGTTGTTGGAACATCAAATGTGTCAGAGCCTGTACCATTTGAACCTGTTTGAAAACTACTGTTTATGATTGTGTTTGCTCCTGACATAACACGCCAGCTTACATTAACTCCATCAACACTTGCTCCGGTATTGTCGGCAACTGTCACAGTTAAAGTCGCCATTTCCCCTCCTGAATATTCGGACTTGTTTAATCCTGATAGTTGATTAAGCTGCTGGTGAGCTTTAACGAGAAGAGACGCCGGGCTCGAGATAGAAGTAAAATTATCATCTAATGGATTCTCATAACTTACTTGAACGGCAGGTAATGTATATTGTTGAGCGGTATTACCCTTAACTGTGTACGTGAAAGAGGCTGATTCCGAAGGAGTCAAAGACTCTCCGCCAGTTAAGGATCCACCGACGAGTTCCAACCCATTGGGTAAGGAATCGTGAAAATCCGCGCCACACGCCACATTGGAACCCAGATTTGTTAAAGTGATCGTTACGGTCGCCGTATCTCCGACAAAGACTTCCGCAGGCTCCACCGCCTTCTGAACACGCACATCAGGTTGACCAGAAAAGTGCGTCACTGAGAATTGGATGGGGCCCAAATCAACCTTAGCGTGGTTTCCCCAATCGATGGAGTTGCCAAAGGCGGCGCAGCCTTTGAGGTTGAACCGATTTGAAGTGGATAGGAGTCCAGCCTTATCCCGAAACATTGGAAAATAGATTTTTTGCCCGGCATCCGATGCGGATACACCTCGGTAGGCCACAGGCTCGCCGTTCAGGAAGAAGAACAGACGACCCGGCTCATAAACGGTTATAACCTGTACTTCCAGTTTCCCATAGTGCCAGCCAGTACGCCAGGAGTCCAGTGTCGCTTGGGAATAAGAACGACTGCCCCCCCAAGCTTGTCTGCTGAACCATCCAGTAAACTGATGGGTGTCAATCAGGTATTCTATATCTCCGGCTCCATGGACAAAGGACCATATTGCGTAGCGAGACGTATTACTCCCAGCACGAGCACTTGATGTCAGCCAGCGTCGTTCATTTATTTCAGACCGATTTAACTCCCATATCTCCTCACCATTGAACACAAACGCAAGCGGGTGGGAGGTTTCGGGTGCCTCATAGATCTTGTCGATTTCACAGTAATTCTGTAGCATAATAAGGCGGTCCATCTCATCCGTTGTAAGGTTGAAGCTACAATCATGCCGACTAGATGGACCATCCTGGTCGGTTAGTGTGTAGTTCCTGTGGTCAATGAGTAAAGCCCGCGGATTGTATTGTCCGGGCGATTCCGGCGCAAAATCGCCATCGATGGTAGCGCTGGAAGTGAGTTCGTCGCCCTGCGCTGTTACACGCATGAGCACCGGAACATTGAGACTTACCTCATCGTAGGACAGCACAAATCCGCCGGAATAGTCCTGGCCCTCGTTGGCACCTGAGGGGACATCAATAGTGAAGTGAAGTTCTTTGCTGGAGAAGCCATCTAGGCTAAAGCTGATTTCTGATAGTGTTATCCAGCTAGCAACTCCCCCAGATGCATCCACTGAAACACTTGTCGGCGCCGAGGTCGTGTTCGACACGGTTATAGAGTCAGAGTGATGTGCAGACCTGGCAAGTGCTATATCGTAGCTCGCGGGATCAGTTGAAAGAAACGCACCTTGTGTTATCGTAACAGCACAACTACCCTGGCCTTCGAGGTAACCGCTTAAAACCGCAGTTGCCTCTATGGTGAACTCACCGGCTGCGCCAAGATCTGCAGCAGAAAACTGAGCCGAATAAGCGCCTGTTGTGCCCGTGTGCTCACAGTCTCGTTGCAATTTTGTGGCACCGCTGGCGTTCATTACTGAAAATGAAACCAATTCCGCGTCTATTGGGCTATTGTCTTGATCTCTCGACAATACGTTCAGGCTTAGCAACTCATTAGAATTATACGTTCCTTTGTCTGTGGCAATTTGCATGAGCAGCACTCTGTTGGCATTCAGAAAAGCGTCGCGCACTTCTAACGCGCCCGTCAACAAACCTGCATCTTGAGCTTCGACAAGCGCGCCTTCTGTGGCAACAGCATCCATAGCGTCAGCAAGCGAAGAGTCAGTTAGAATCCAATCTTCGATACTATCAACTAATCCTGTAGGATCAGCCGACTCGATTACTCCCATAAAATATTGGCAAGGCCCTCCATCGTAGAACTGGTAGAGACCTCTTATTGCTCCCTCTCCCATGGCCATAGCTTCAGCCACAGCCTGGCGGAAATCTTCCATTTCTTCGAAGTCTACAGTGTCGCCCAATTCAATCGTTATGTTTTTTCCCGCTTCAGCATGCAGAACGGCCGCAGCAATACCGGCCCTTGCTCTCAACACATTCTTATACGCCCCTTCAGTAGTTGTCACTTCGCTTTTAGCATATTCAATTATCGCTTGTTCGACTATCTCTTTGGCAACGCGTTTTAGGGCCTCACGGACAGGAAGCTTGACTGCTTCGGAATAGCCCCCTGAAAGGACCGTCGTTATACCTGCACCCGCCACATTTCCAACCGCTTGAAGAAAGTCCAAGGCGTAAGTAATCAAGATGATTTGAGTCCACTCGTCAGCTTTGTCGCGCATAGTCTGTGGAATCCAGAGGTTGCTGGGTACACGACCGCTGTAGCCGATACTTTCTGACCAGTGAACTCGATAGGCTGTATCTGCAGCGAGAGCAATATCTTGGCAGTATGTGTTGTCTCTGAGCAGTTCCCCATTGTGGTCTACGATAAGCCAATTGTGGAGACGCGAAAGGTGAAAGTAAACGCCGACTGCCTCTCCGGACAAATGGGACCCAGTATCAGTGGCGAAGACCCTGTACGCTGAATAGACCTGCCCATCTATATATTCCACATGAAAATATATTGAATCCTGTAACCTGTAGGATGATGGGACTCGTATACCGTTCAGTTGGGAGCGACTCACTTCGCTCATACACAGGACAAGAATCACAACAACTAAACTAAAGTACGCCAACTTAGTAACTGACCTCATTTTCATTCTTAGCCTCCCAACTCCAGAATTCACCGCAAAGGCAATAGCCATAAGCTCTGGCTCTTGGCCGGCCTAAGATCAGGTCCAGAACTTGCCACATCGCAGTCGTACACGCCTAACCTTGTGTCTTCAGCGACGATTACAAATATCAGGACAGACAAAGCATCGCGGTTGACAACACACCTATCGTAAGCCACAAACGTTGTTCACGGCTAACTAGTCGTCGGACTGCTTGCTACCTGGTGGGTCCTCCTTAACCACACCGCACAGCATATATTCTATCACAGAACCAAGGATCTAGACTATGGGACCCGGGACCCAGGGTCAGCCCTTTCTTTAGTCGTTTATATACTTTTTCACTCAGATATAACTCGTTCGAAATCATACCAGCAACTTTCCAAAACACTGACCGTCAAACCCAGTCACACTGTCACACAGTAAGACTGTCAGACTGAAACCTACTCATCGATCACCGGTTCAAGTCACCAACTATTCCATGTGCCACTTCAGTTAGAAGGATCCAAAGGGGTCATTGCCGTGATTCCTCGCATCTTGCAAGGCAGCTTTTGCGGGACATTTTCCTATTGGGTACCTCCCTTTTCTTCTGAGCATGCTTATCCCGTCCATTCCATCCACACTCCGAAGGGGACATGCAACTTTAATGTTATCCTCAGCATTTTCTTTGTTGCGATTCTGACTAAGGCCATTATTGTTAGAAACAACCCAATGCAACGGGCTATAAAAGCTCAGCCATTTGTGCTCTCACACAAGCTACGCACTTCATTCTAAGCTTGAAACGACGCTGGTCTTACTGTGGAAAATACGCAGTTCGTGCATTTGGCACTGGATTCGACCCGACCGACCCTCGCAAGAGTCGGGTCGTGATCCGACCAACGTGTTCGCCCGGAGAGACTATGTCTGCCGCCTGCCATTTGGCAGCGGATTGTCCCAAATAGGGCACAAAAACCAATCCGTTCAAGCAAATACGATCTATATGTGAGCGAAAGTACTCCATAGAGATTCCCAGCATCAGGCTGCTTGATCTCAGGTGGGCCCTCCCTAGCCAAATCGTGTTGCATATAAGCCTATCAGAACCAATGTCTGATGTCAATGAAGAATTCCTTTCACGGCTTACGCTACGCTCCATTACGGTTTTTCTCCTTCATGCCAATGATCCGCAAAGAGCATCAAATCCCACACATCGATGTAACCGTCCGCGTCGCCGAAGTTGGGTCCTGCCAGGTCAAATGTTGCGTCCCAACTGCCCTCGCCTGTTCGTATATGCCAGTGGTCCGAAAATTGCATCAGATCCCACACATCAACATACCCATCTGCGGGGCCAAAATTAGCTCCGCAGAAATCGCCGGTTAAGCTTGGCAGTCCCGTTATGACTGTAAGTCCTGTCCAGGTGCCGGGATTTGTAAGACGTATATAACTTCTAAATGTATCCGGAGTTTGCCAAAGTCCTGCCAGAGCATACCGATTGTCCGGGACCCCTTCAATATTGCCCGGGTTATGAACGTTGCCTGTGGTAAAATCCCCACCGTAGTACGAGTTATCCGAGCCCTGAAAGGCATCGAACTTCAGATGTCTCTGACGGATGCCGATGACATAATACATGTGATTGCCCATAAAGGTCTCCGTCCCACCTTCTGATTCACCAAGCTTCACATAATCCGTTTCGTCTATATTCAAAAGTGTATCGGCGCTCGTATAGGCTGTGTTCCCGCCCCAGACCTCATGGGCCGCCCAAGGCTTCCCGACCGCAAACCAGTAGATCCCGGAGACCGCCTTCAAAATGTCGTATTGAATTCCATCATTGTTAATCAAGAGCCCACCGGTGTTATCGAAGCATACCTCAGCCTTCCAGAAACCGTCCGAAAGTGTTAGTAAATCCCAACTGGTATCGCTGAGTGCAAGGTCATTGTCCAATTGCTCCCAGGTATCCCAGTTCTCCAATGAGACGAATATTTTGTTGGCATTCGGATCAGTGCATTGTTGCCAGGATATCGTCACAGGTGACGTAGGGCTTCCATAGGAAGCTGGAATCATCATGATGGGTCTTTGAGTCGGCTGTGGAATACGATCACTCGTGCCGGTAACGCCGAACCATACATTCGTCTGCTCCTGGCTGCCATCCTGATAGTGGACTGTAATTGCATACCAGCCATCGCCGAAGTCATCGAGGAACTGCCTGTCAATACCCCACTGATAATACTCCCATTCCCAAACATCGTCGTCTGCATCATATGCGTGTCTTGTCCAGGTGCCGCCTTGAATATCGCCGTCCCAGTTATCCTCAATATCCGGAATCGTAAACGTGTTGCCCGCAGGTGTGAGAAACTCGACAAGATTCACATTCGCATCTGTCTCCAGGTCGAGGCTGAATGTGTATTCTATATCATTTTCATCGAGCGCATTTTCGTAGCGTTTTTCTTGACTGATGTCAATTTGCAGGACATGATCCGAAATGGCAGCTAGCAGAGATGACTCTGAACCTGCAAGTAGGCACAAAACAATAGATATAATCCGAAATAGTCCCGTTCGAAAACTAACAATCATGATTCTTTTTCTCCTATCTCAAGCAAAGAATGTCTCTTTCGATCGCTGTCAATTATGGTTTCTCACCTTCATGCCAATGGCCCGCAAAGGCCATTAAGTCCCACACATCAATGTAACCATCCGGGTCGCTGAAGCTGGGTCCTGCCAAGTCAAATGTCACGTCCCAATTGCCCTCACCCGTTCGTGTGTGCCAGTGATCAGCAAACTCCATCAGATCCCAAACGTCAACATACCCATCTGCGGGGCCAGTGTCAAGGGGCGCTTAAACCCAGCCACTATGGGCGCGTCCACAATACCAGCCAGTTTGAGAGAGGAAAGATTTCTCTCGTTCGACTATCAACCTCCCGCTGCAGTTGACTTGCAGGCTTCCCTCAACGTCATAGATGCCATTCTCGATAGCGACTGCTTCTGGAAATTGACTCGCAAGTTGATCGATCGCCCGACTACCATATGGGGTTCTAGGTGCCAACTTTCCGGGCGTGCTGGATTGCGTCAAATCGTTGTGAACAAATCCAAGAAGATGACCGGTCTCATGGGCTATGAGCCCAGCCAAAGTATCTGCCAGTGATTCCACATCTGCATAGCCTTCTGTGCAGAAATCGCTAAATACGAAACCGTCATCTGTCGGATCCTGATTACTTTCATCTACTTGCTCAGCCAGGCCAAGAAATGAGCCGTACGCAGCGAAGGCCGAATCGTTACCGCCGATATAGATAGTGGAGTATTCCATTCCCCGCGGGGGCTGTGATATGGCAAAAATGATGTCGGTTCCGGCAAAGGTTCGTTTGAGTTCAGCAAGAACATGGTCTATGATCTTCTGCTCGTAGCCGGCTAATCCACCTGGAGCCTTGAAGGCTGGAACATTGAATGGACCAACGGCCACAGGTCCATTGTAGACGACCCCCTTTGCCCCATCAAAATCGAGATAGATGATCTGGCCTTGCCAGTTTGAGATATCAGGATCAACAAGTTGCATGCCCGGCAAGTGTACAGCTCCATCTGGCTGCGTCTCTGGCCCGTGATAATTAGAAACAGTGACTCCAATTTCTGATTCTTCGTTATCAACTGTGCTTGACACGTCTAACAACTTCAAGGCCAGCAAATCAAGCCCGGCATCTGCTATCGGGGCAACGTTGTTGACTGTAACGGTCAGTGTGTCGTTGCCAAAAAGACCTTCGTCGTCAGTTACCGTGACAGTTACTGTGTAGACACCATCGTCGGTATAGACATGTTGACTGCTAGAGACCGTGCCATCTGCTCCGGAAGCCGAACCTGGAGGGCCGAATGGAGTCTCGGTTACCACGCCCACATCAGGCACAGTGCCATCCCCCCAGTCTATCGTAGCCGTATGAGTATCCAGAGTACCCGGGTCATTGAACGCAGCAGCATCAAGGCTGAGTGTCTGGCCTTCATCCACGGTCTTGTCTGAACCCGCTTCCAAATGCCAGTGATCAGCAAATTCCATCAAATCCCAAACATCCACATAACCATCCGGGTCGCCAAAGTTAGATCCTGCCAAGTCGAATTTCGCATCCCAGTTAGGATCATCCGTGCTGGTATGCCAATGGTCGGCAAACTGCATCAGGTCCCAAACGTCCACGTATCCATCTGGTGGGCCAAAATTGGGTCCGCAGAAATCACCGATTATCGTGTAAGCTGTTGTCGGAGTAACATTGTTGACTGTAACAGTCAAAGTGTCGCTACCAGAGGCACCCTCGTTATCGGTTACAGTAACCGTTACCGTATAAGTACCATCATCGGCGTAAACATGGCGTCCGGAGACCGTACCATTTGCCCCAGATGTTAGACCTGGAGGGCCGGATGGGGTCTCGGTTACTACACCTACATCAGGTGCAGTGCCGTCTCCCCAGTCTATCGTGGCCGTATGAGTGTCCAAGGTACCAAGATCGTTGAACGTAGCAGGATCAAGACTGACTGTCTGGCCTTCAGTGACCGTCTGGTCAGAACCGGCTTCTACTGTTGGGGCAACGTTGTTGACCGTGACTGTAAAGGTGTTGCTGCCAGGAACACCTTCGTCGTCGGTCACTGTTAGTGTTACCGTATATACGCCATTATCAGCGTATACATGACTTGGTGTAAGCGTCCCGTTGGCTAGCGAACTATCTCCAAAATCCCACTCTACCGTATGGGTATCTGCTGAACCCGGATCAGTGAAGGAACCGCTGAAGTTTACTGTATCACCTTCATTAACCGTCCGATCTAGGCCCGCTTCCACTGTCGGAGGGACATTGTTGACTGTGACTTCGAGGGTATCGCTTGTGGTGCCACCATCGTCGTCGGTTACTGTCAGCGTAACCGTATATGCACCGTTATCCGCATATACATGACTTGGTGTCAGAGTGCCGCTGGCTATGGGAGAACCGTCTCCAAGATCCCATTCAAGCGTATGCGTATCAGTCAAGCCAGGATCAGTAAAGGCACCGTTGAAGTTTACTGTATCACCTTCATAAGCCGTCTGATCTGGGCCCGCCTCCACTGTCGGAGCCACATTGCTAACTGTGACTTCGAGGGTATCGCTTGTGGTGCCGCCGTCGTCGTCGGTTACAGTCAGCGTAACCGTATATGCACCATTGTCTGCATAGGTATGCCTTGGCATTTGAGTACCAGTGAATGTGGAACCATCTCCAAAGTTCCATTGTATCATATGGGTATCAGCTGAACCAGGGTCAGTGAAGAAACCGCTGAAGCTCACAACTTCACCTTCGTCGGCTGTCTGGTTAGAACCTGCGTCAACTATCGGGGCTACGTTATTAACAGTTACAGTTAGTGTATCACTGGCAGAAGCACCTTCATCATCTGTCACTGTAACTGTAATTGTATAAGTACCATTGTCGGTATATACATGACTACCATAAACCGTCTGGGCATGGTGATCCACAGTTCCAGCCTCCGCCGTGGTTCCATCTCCCCAATTTGTTATCGCAGCATGGGTGTCGTTTAGATCCGGATTGGTGAAAGTAGCAGGAGCCAAATCGACCGAAGAACCCTCATTCGTTGTCTGGTCAATTCCGGCATCCACAACGGGGGCATAATTCACCGCAAAAGAATTATTGTGCTGTGACGAAACCGGGCTGGCATCTGCATCGGTCGTGTTGATAACGAAATTGTGTTCTCCTGCAGTCAGCGGGCCGAATACAGCATAATAATCACCACTCAAGCTTATTGGCGATCCATCCACAGACAACTCAGTTGAGCCGACACCGCTCGGATCGGAAAGAGCCCAAGATATTCTTATCTGTTCATCGGCCCCAATTATACCATCGCCGTCGCCATCGTACTCCTCGACCAAAACATTTGAAATTGAAGGGCCCTCGGTATCATTGTCATGAACGGTTAAATAGCCGCTAGCTGTATTGTTATCAGAATTGTCAAATCCTGGAACGCTGACGCGGACGTATATCTGAAGTGTTTCTTCGTCAGAACCGCCAGCACCGTCAGGTATGACAACGCCTGTAAAGCTAACAACTTGCTCGCCATTTCCAGCGAGGCCGCCAGAAATAACCTGGCCAGAACCAAGTTGTTCGCCACCAGCATCAGGATCGCCATCGTAAAGCCGCACAGTTATGTCATCACTCAAACCATAGTCGGTCAGGTTAAGAACAAGGATAGAAACATCAATTGTATCACCTTCAACGGCCAACTCAGCACTGAATGTCAAGTTTGCAGAAGAGACGGCAATATCCGGCTGCTGCAGAAATGTATAGTAGATATACCATTGTAAATCTGATGGATCCTGGCCTTGCCAGACAAAGCCATTTCCTTCCATGCGGGCATCTTGTGAATTGTTCACCTGCTGTGTCAGTAGAAACTGCGAGTCAGTGTTCAGGTCGTAGTAGAGAAGGTCTTCCGAAGGGTAATCGTCATCATATACAACAAAATCCCCTCCTAAAGTCAAAATATCACTGGCATAATCGTTCTCATCAGTTCCTGGAGAAGTTAGTCGGCGGACTGAACCATTATCCCACAACCAGACTTGTTCTCCGCTATTACCATCCGGGTCCTCATAATCATCGATATAAACAAACCGGTGCTCTGCCGCGGCGTACGGGTAATAAAAATGGTCGGTTACCCTTGTAGGCCCTGTATCACCTGCTGCAAAATCAATCTTTACCACATACTGATCACCCAAATACATCGCCCAATCACCATCTCCATCCCATGTCCACTCGAAGCGCTCGAAGACAAGCATGCCGTCGCTGAAATCACCATCATCATCAGCGGTCTGTCGCGTCTGGTAACCACTTCCTGGTGTCCATCCGGTTGTGTACCGTTCAACAAACTGCCCATCGCCCTGGTACTCATACACGAGGAGATTATACGCACTGTTTTGTTGGCCATCCTCGTCTTCCAAGACGTCATACTGGCGAGTAAACGCCACGAGGTTGCCATCAACCCCGACGAGGGGCTCGAAACCTCCTATTTCGGTTGAGATGGGGAATTCCTGTTGGGTCGCCAGATCAAAGCCATAAATATCCCCATTTGTCCAACTTCCATCATCGTTTCGCCAATCCTCCCAGACAATCAAGTCGCCACTTATTCTCGGTTTTTGCTGGTGAGCAGGGTCTGTGGTTATCTGGCGTTCCTCGGCCGTCGCGACGTTGTAGGCGAAAATATCATTATTTCCATATCTGTTTTCAGACCAGACAACCCAGGAACCGCTGATATCCGGATATTCACCTCCGGTTACTCCAGACACTTGAAATACAGGTACCGAATCGCTCACCAGCCCGGTTATCACAACACGATCAGACATAGGTGTGTTGTCAGCAAGTCGGCCGTCTGAGGTCACTATGACTTCACGGGAAATCATAGTACCGCTGGCAATGCTACCAGTATGGATCGTTACAACAATATCTCTATATGTACCTGGTGCAAGTGTAAACGATCGATCGCCAACCGGAACGGTTGTATCACCATAAGTGCAACTCACATCCGACACATTCATAGTAGCACTGCCGCTATTATGCACACGTATTGTATGCGCAATATCATCACCCGGGGCCGTCACAGCAAAATCCCAGTTTCTTTCACCTACAGATATAACCGGTGCAGGTTCCACTGTAATTGCAATGGCATCAGGAATAATGAGTGTATCGCCTTCGTCGTATACAACCTGAACATCAAGATAGACCGTTCCGCTAAAGCTGAAATCATTTGATTCAATCCAGAAATAGTCATCATAGGCCGGATAGTATGAGTCCCCTGGATTCATATCGTGGTATCGCTCATCATCTGGATCGACTCTCAATTCAGTACCTTCGTAAAGCAGCGTAACATCAATATGGGTGGCTTGTCCCATACCATCATATTTCAAAAGCGGTTGAATATGAATCTCCTCGCTGCTCTGGAATATCTCATCGTCATTGTTTCTGAACCGAATTGATGGCTCGTCATTTGGAGTTGGGATAGCATTAAGAATAGAAAAGCTACCGTGATCACCATTCCACCAAAATTCCTTGTCGAAATTGAGGTTTTGGTAATAGCTTTGGCTGCCTATCTCATAAGTAACGTTCAGTGTAAAATCACTATTATGTGTATTAGGATCAGTAAGAACAAAGTTCAGGTCCAAGTCATGTGTGACCACCGGCCAGTCGTATTCTCCGGCGTCAAACGAATAATAATAAACATCAGAATCTGTAATATCAACTTGAGAATCACTTGTTGTCAGTGTCGCATTAACGTTAGTAACTGCAGAATTACTCCGCAACCTCACCTGCATGCGAACTGATTCCCCAGCCTCCATAACACCATCTTCATCGCCATTGGATGTATCATCGTCCCAGTTATAGCCGGCAATGGAAAAAGCGGTGCCCTCTACTGGCTGGCTGACGGGAATCGTGATCGCGGATGGGTCCGTTATGGAAAAAGTGAGCGTTTTCTGTGGCAATTCATGCAGTAGGACATAACGTTCTTGAAAGTCGTATCTATAAAGTTCTGCGCTAACGACCTCCCAGACATCGATTTCAAGCTGAAAGTACGGATTGAAGCCGAAACCGAAACTTGAATTGAAGGTGTTCGACAATAACAGGCCTCCGACATCTAAGCTTACGCTGCCTGTTGCATCTGAGGGAATTTCAACATAGATAGTGCTGCTTCCTCCTGTCAGGTTAAATGATCCAGCTTCACTTCCGTTGAGGAAGACATTGCCCTGCAAGCTGGTCGGACGGAAGTAGTCGTCTCTCACCAATTGCAGATCTACGCCAAGATTTGCATCAAGAACAGCATTAATGGGACCGGCAATAGGAGCTGCCAGGGGTATGAAAGTTGCCAGGTTAATAAGGTCGAAACTGGCATCCAGTATTGTGTCGGAGCCACTGGCAGTGTTGGTTGTGCCGAACTGTGGCGAGATATTCGCACTCGTGTTTAGCGAAATGTCCGTTGGCACAGGTACGCCGATCATCCCAAGGAAATCTTCCAGGTGAACATCAAAAGCTAAGTCGCCATCAGGTGGCCCAGGTACCACCCGAGGCAAATGGTAGCTCATCAGGAGATCCAGGGGTATATCAAGGCCCGCTCCGAGCACTCCGTCGATAGTCCCTGATGAGAAATCCGCTGAAATCGTCAGAGGAACGATTTGCCCCGGTTGAATGGTGTCAGGGTAACTTATGCTCAGTGAACCACCGAGATCTACGCTCACTGTGCCGGTGCTTGCGTAGGCTCTGGCGCTAAGACTAGTGCTGAAGTCCGTGATCCCGTAAGATAGAGCAGTCCACGGGAGACTACTTGGAGACCAATCCCAGACTGTGATGCTCTTGTCAAAGCCCACACCGCCAGCCCAGATCGGCTCGTCAGATGCCGATAATGAAATGGCCTGGGTGTTCGTTGCAGCGAACTCTGAGAGCTTAGAAGAGCGAGCATCCCATAGCAAATGACTGTACCCGACCAGATGCCCCACCTCGTGGGCAATCGTTCCAACCAGCCGTGAAGCATCCGGACTAATCCAGGTCAGTTCGCCGCTGAAAACAAACCCGTCATCGGCACGGTTCTTATTCCCGACATCCACCGTCTCTGCAAGGCCAAAGAATGAGCCGTATTCCGAGAAAGCTGAATCGTCTCCACCTACGTAGATGCTGGAGTAGTTGGCTCCGACCGCGGGCCGTTCGGTGGTGAAGATGATGCCGGAACCGGCGAACATTTCGTGTATATTCACTAGGACATGATCGATGATTGTCTGCTCTTGTCCGGTCAAATTGCCGGGAGCCCGGAAGGCGGGAACATCGAACGGCCCGACTGACACGGGGCCATTATAGATGACGTTCTGTTCACCATCGAAATCCAGGTAAATTATCTGCGCTTGCCAGGCACTGATATCAGGATCACCGAGTTGAAGACCGGGCAAACCCGGGGCTTTGAAAAGGTACAAACCTTCCACATCAGACGACTCCGCAAATCCGTCTAATACGGCATAAGTGCTTAAATTAGAAGTAGTTGGATAGCCTACTGAGCCTGTTGGAGGCCCTCTGATCTCGATAGACGTGGCATATTCAATGCTTAAGTCAGCATCATTTATATAGGTCGGCATGCTGCCATCCTCACTCGGGACAGCAGAATTGTTCGTTGTCGGCTCAGCAGCCGTTATGGTGACGGCCTCTGTTGCAGTTGCCTGACTATAAGTGCGGACATCTGAGTCATCCGGTAGCACAGCAAGATCATCACTGGTCTGGGCAGGATCACTCTCATCGTTCGCATCATCATCACCCACCGCCAAGGTAAAGAGCGGCTGGTAAACATCAGCGCCTATCTGCTCCTCAACCGCTTCGCTTGTTTGCAGCAACTCTGCATACTGGACCACTTGCGGCATGGTATTGAGAAGTGCATCTTGAAACGGATCGGGCGGGGCAATATTGAGTAAACCATCTCCCGAGAGCAAGATTCGTGGTTCAAGTTTCTCCAGAACTGGCGGCTTGACCGGCACGGAATCCGCGCTCGAAGACAGCTTGCGATACGTGATGCGCCTGAATATTCCCAACACCATGTCTCCAATGCAAATGTTGTCCAAATGCCTGGATCTGCCGGCCCCAAGCGGCCGCGCAAAAATAACTTCCCATTTATAGGGGCAATCTTGACATTATCTTCGGCCACTTCTCAATCGTGAATTCCAGATCCCTCGGCTTCGCTCGGGACAGGCTCCGAATAGCTACGCCTGCGGATTCACTCAATCGGCGTGGCCAAACCTAACGGCAATTTGCTCCCTCTAAAAAGTGAATCTATTTTTGCGCGACCGCTAAGATGAAGATGACACAACAAATGCCCTCTTCCAAGCCCAGGAATATAACCTTCTCCTGAGCAGGGCGGTGCCAAGTAATACAAGCCCTCGAGCAAACTTCACAGATGCCTATGCTGGGGTGCAAGTCACAAGAGCCGAGCCAATCGTATGACATATGAAGTAAGTTGTCAAGCAGAAAATAGATATTCTTCAGTTCTCGGCCACCGTTCTTGCTCCAAAAACGCACATCGAGCAATTTTCTTTTGGATTCTTCAAAAATGACGTGACACGCGGGGGATATTTCTCCAAGTAGACTTACACGCGTGGGCTATACTCTCGGCGCACGGGTTTGTAGTAGCGATGCTATCTCATATGCAGGGAATACCGGCAGTAGCTCGACATGTTGGCTCCAGTTCAATTCGCCAGCCGGCTGGTGAATTCGATTATCAAGGTAGAACCTGCGCATATTGCGAAGATTACTTATGGAAAATCCACTACCCTGTCTATGCTACTATACGTCGATGGGGCGGAAGTTGCCCAAGACGCCGCATCATTGTCCGGTCTGGCTACTGCAGAGGGCGGCCTACATCTTGGCGTTGGCAGCGCTCTCGCTCCGGGCACCTTCTTCTCCGGCCTGATCGACGACGTTCGCATCTACAACCGGGCGGGAAGCCCATAGCAAATCGCGGCGCAGGCGCGTTAGAGCTGCTCGGAAATGAGTCATCTATCCTGATGTGAAGTCAGAAGACCACGAAAGAATGGCATAACAAGCACCATGACATCCGTGGTCTAATCATTCGAGAAAATAATCTCGTGTCCGGCGGTCGTCGCGCAGTGTCTTTAAGGCGTGGTGCAATCTGGACTTGACGGTGCCCAGAGGAATGTTCAGGGCATCGGCGATCTCCTGCAAACTCATGCCGTCGACGAACCGCATCGGCAGAATCTCACGCTGGGCCTCGGGCGGCACGGCCAGGACCGCAGCCAGCTCGCAGCGCGAGCGCTCGGTTTCCTGCGATGCCGAGGCGGCCAGTTCGCTCAATGCTTCGGCATCGCCCCGGTTTGCCAATTCAATCAGTTCCCGGTCGGATTCCACGAAGAACAACCTTTGGCTAAGAAAAGACCATACTCGCACGATCGCCTTGACTTAGGAACCGCGCATAAATAATTGATCCATTTCTCATCTCATCTTCACGCCATCTTCAGTCGCTTCTCAATCGCGAAATCCGCGACGTAGAATAGCTACGCCTGTGGTTTCGCTCAATCGGGCGCGACTGAATCTGACGCAAATCTGAGAGATAAATGAAGCACTTATTTATGCGCGGCTCCTTACAACGGCCGCCGCATCTGAGTTTACCCTTTTGGCCCACCTCTTGACAAGCAGCAATGTATCAGCAGCTGCGAAAACGAGCGGCAATGCGCAGCCCTGTCTTCAACCCACGCGCACTTAGCTGCATCCGATAATATCATAGGTCACTTGAATGTTCGCATTCGGAGACGGGCAAAAACGTGATTTTGCCCCCGGCAGCGGGCACATGGATCTTCAGCTAAAGTGTCCCCGCGGCACTGTCGATGCACTGGTTTGACACGATGTTTCATCGTGAAGGGGGGTCGTATCATTGGGCGAATGCTCGATTCGTTCGCTATGCTGATGACCTTTGAGTGCAACACCGCTCAAAATGGAACTCCAAAGCACATGAAGGGAAATAGGAGCATAAAATACATATTTTGTCTGCTGGGAGTCTTTCTCGCCTGCGGGATTTCTTTTGCCGAGCCGCTTCCTTCGTCCTTTGATCTTCGAGATATCAATGGCCATTCGTATATCGGTCCGGTCCGCGATCAGGGAAACTGGGGCAGTTGCTATTCGTTCGGAGCTCTGGCGGCGGCCGAGAGCGTCTATAATCGGTATCATGACCTTTATGACACTGCAGCAATCGACCTTTCCGAGGCCTTCATCATGTGGAGCCTTGATCCCCTCTATGAAGGATTTCAAGGCGGTTGGGGATCTGATTATGATTTAGAAGAATTAGCCGGACTTGTGGAACATGGTGTGCCTCTGGAGGCAGACTTTCCTTATGTTATCACTGATCCCGGACCGGATAACCACCACTGGGATGCGCCACGCATCCGTTTCGCCGAATGGTATCGCATGCCTCCCAACGACATTGAGACGACCAAACGAATCATCCAGAGGTTCGGCGCGGTTGATGTCGCCGTCTTGGTTGATTCTGACTTCAGTAGCTATTCAGGAGGTATCTTTCAAAACACGGACACTTCAGTCAATGATATCCTGCCATACTATAGCAGTACGAACCATTTAGTATCCCTGGTAGGCTGGGAGGATGATCCCGGTGACGGCGGCATGGGATACTGGATCCTCCGCAATAGCTGGGGCGCAGACTGGGCAGAAGACGGCTACATGAGGATACGATACACCTCTGCGAAGGTGAGTATGGAGGGGGCATATATCCTCTATGAGCCCTGGAGTGGGGAGGACGTGCACTGGGAGAATGCGCGAGAGGTCGAGGCCATTCCCTGGAGTTCCGGCGGGACTACGAACGCGCACGCCGTGGATATTTGGGCAGGTGTAGGGAGTTCCGTGACCAACACCGGGACCTTATCCGCCACTGCTGCGGCAGATGCCGATTTGGCCACGGCCAGAGGCGTGTATTTGTGGGGCGGGCCCCGGGGGAGCGTCACCAATCACAGCCGGATCCATTCCGAAGCGAGCAGCCTGCGGAACCAGGCCATTGCCTATGGGATCTGCGCACAGGCTCATGAGGTCCGGAATACGGGGCAAATCTTCGCCAATGCCTCTGCGACGCGCGATCAGGCATTGGCGTTCGGGGTTTTGCTTTTCAACGGCGGCAGCGAAGCTGTGTTAAACAACAGCGGTACTATTTCCGCCAATGCACAAGGGCGTAAGTCCTATGCCTATGGTGCCTGGACCGACAGCCGCACCCTCAGCCGCGTCATCAATAACGGCCGGATCATGGCCGAATCCACCGACAAAGCCGCGATAGGAGTATTACTCAGCGGCGGACCCGCGAGTGTCACCAATACGGGCCGGATCGAAGCCGCGACGAGTGCGGGAAGAGCAATTGGGATAGCCGCGTTCGCAGACACAACAATTACAAACAGCGGCAGTATCATGGCGTCAGGGCCTGTTCCTTACTCCATCAACTCTGACAGTTCTCACAACATACGGTTGATCCTCCTAACAGGCTCGGAGCTGTCGGGAACGATATATCTTGAGGGAGATAACGACTATTTGGAACTGCAGGGTACGGGTATCGAGGATGAGGAATTCCGGGACGTTGAAACACTGAAAATGAACGGTGTGGACTGGGCCCTGACGGGGAGCTCATCATTTGATTCCATTGCCATCCTGCGCGGCAGGCTTCGCGTCTCGGGGCTGACAACAGTTGAAGACCCGGGCACGCTGTCGGGATCCGGGACACTGACGGGCAATGTCCTTAACCAGGGCATGGTATCGCCGGGCAACTCCATCGGCACCTTCAGCATCGGCGGAGATTATGTCCAGGGGGCAACCGGCCGGCTTTCCATCGAAATCGCAGGGGTTGACAACTACGACAAACTGATGATAACCGGGTCGGCAGCCATTGACGGAACATTGCAAATGAACGTTCTGGGCAGCTACATTCCTGCCCGCGGGGACCGATTTACGGTCCTTGAAGCCGCCGATGTCTCCGGCGCCTTTGATGGGCTGAGCAACCTCACTCCCACCCTGATCCTGAATCCCATTTACGATAATACCAGGGCGATTATGGAGGTCGAACGCGACTATCAGAACCCGGACCTCTTAAGCCGGCTTACCGCCAACGAGACAGCCGTTGCCACTGCCATCAGCAGTGTAACCGGCAGCGCCACCGGCGATTTTGACATGGTCCTCGCCGGGATCGATGCGATCACAGACTACGGCCAGGCGGCCCGGGCATTTGATG
>Ga0255052_10000268_pt1 | contig 41035 bp, 34 predicted proteins | sample JV7_2_21_MG_FD_188632 | JGI IMG/M metagenome (GOLD analysis project Ga0255052, IMG submission 188632) | Seawater microbial communities from Jervis Inlet, British Columbia, Canada - JV7_2_21 | ecosystem: Environmental > Aquatic > Marine > Inlet | place: Canada: British Columbia | collected...
AGAGAGAAATGCCGGGCCTTATCCAGACGTCTCCCGATGGCTTTAGAATGCTGTCCGGCCAGCCGAATAATCCAGGTGAATTTGCGATACTGACATCACCGTCAAAGCCGTCGGCTATCGACTGAAATAGCCTCAACTGGTCGGCCGTTTTGTCGTCCTGCCGGTCATTGGCATTCGCAAGATGGCTCATCAACCGCAATTCGCCGATCGCCCTACACTCTCGTGCACGATTGATGAGCGCTTCCGCATCTGACACACGGAAGCCCAGACGATTCATGCCGGTGTCTAATTTCAACCAAACGGTCAGCCGTCCGGCTTCGAGCTGCTCCAGCAAGTCGAATTGCTCGATGCAATGGACAACGATGTCGAAACCGGCATCAATTGCCATATCAAGTTCTTCGCCGGCAAAAACACCTTCAAGTATTACGATCGGAGAGTCGATACCGGCTTCGCGCAATGCCCGCGCCTCGCTCATACGGGCAACAGCAAGGCTGTCAGCATCGGCAAGCGTTTTCGCCACTTCAAGCATACCGTGGCCATAGGCATTGCCTTTAATGACGGCCATCACCCGGGTACCCGGCGCCGTTTCGCGTATTACCTTGAGATTATGCTTGAGTGCGCCGAGCCTGATGACTGCCCGTGCCCCAAAAGTCACGGATATGCCTCATCCGCGTAGGCTTCGGGAACCCAGTTCTCGAACTTCGTGAAGCGGCCGACAAATGTCAGGGGGAAATCCCCGATAGGGCCGTTGCGCTGTTTGGCAATATTGATGTCTGCGATGCCTTTGCGCGGTGTATCCTGATTATAAACTTCCTCCCGGTAGATAAAGACAATCAGGTCCGCGTCCTGCTCGATCGCACCTGACTCCCGGAGGTCCGACATTACAGGTCTTTTGTCCGTTCTTTGTTCCACACTGCGATTCAGCTGAGACAAAGCAATGATCGGTAACTCGAGTTCCTTGGCCAGCGCTTTGAGTGACCGGGAAATCTCGGATATTTCGGTAGCGCGGTTTTCCTTGCTACCATGAACCTGCATCAGCTGCAGGTAATCCACCACGATCAGGCCGAGGCCGTGCTCGCGTTTCAGACGTCTGGCCCGCGCACGAATTTCCGTCGGCGACAGAGACGCCGAATCATCGATGAAGATCGGTGCATCCGACATTAGCTGCACGGCAGTATTAATACGCGACCAGTCTTCGTCAGGGAATTTGCCAGTTCGCAGGTGCGTCTGATCGACGCGTCCGAGCGATGAAATCATCCGAAACGCCAGTTGCTGGGAAGGCATTTCCATGGAGAAGATTGCGGTCGGCACCTTGGCGCCAATTGCCGCGTTTTCTGCAATATTGACCGCAAGTGTCGACTTTCCCATCGAGGGCCGCCCCGCGATCACGATCAGCTCGCCCGCCTGCAAACCTGCCGTCAACTTGTCGAATTCGGTATATCCGGTCGGGATACCGGTGATGTCGCCGCCCGACTGATGCAGAAGATCGATTCGGTCTACGGCGTCAGGAAGAATGCTTTTCAGGTGCCTGAAGCCGATCTGCCCCCGCGAGCCCTTCTCGGCGATTTCAAACACCAGCCTTTCTGCCTCGTCGACGAGGTCGGAGGCGCTGCGTCCGTCAGTGACAAAAGCACTACCGCTGATCTGGTTACCGGCACTGATTAGGGATCTGAGCGTCGACCGCTCCCTGAGAATCCTGGCATAGGCGCGGACGTTTGCCGCACCTGGGGTCTCGTTGCTCAGCATGGCGAGGTATTCGAGGCCACCAGAGGCTTCGAGCTCGTCGCGATTGTCCAGGAACTCGGACAGGGTAACGACGTCGCAGGGATTGCTGGTTTCGGCGAGTTCCGCGATACCGGCGAAAATCAGCCGATGGTCTTTGCGATAGAAGTCTGACGCAACGATCAGGTCGGCAACCTTATCCCATGCCGTGTTGTCGAGCATAAGGCCGCCAAGTAATGACTGCTCGGCCTCTATGGAATTCGGCGGCATCTTCAGCCCGTGTTCGGCTGAATCGATTGCTGCCCCGTCGTCCAGCGCTCGAACCATTCAGAAAAGTCCTTAGGCTATCGTCAGTTGTCGCTATCGCTAATTGTGGCTATCGCCAATATCGGGCGTTTTACGTCCGCCCTTCATCATGCTTTGTTAATCATTCGATCCGGGTCGTATTGTCACTACCGTATCACATGACCGGCTCTTCGTCCGCGACGACTTTGACCGTGATTTCGGCATTTACATCCGAGTGAAAATGCAGGCCCACCGTAAAATCGCCCACCTCGTGGATGGGTCCGTCGGGCATGCGCACTTCGCTTCGTGCGATCTCGACGCCGACCTTTTCACAGGCATCAGCGATATCAATGGGACCGACCGAGCCAAACAGCTTGCCCTCCGTACCTACATTGGCTCGTATGACAAGCTCCATGCCCTGCACCAGCTCAGCGCGCGCATTGGCTGCAGCCAGCTCCTCGGCCGCATGTTTTTCCAGGTCAGTGCGCCGGGCCTCAAATTCCGCAATGTTTTCCGGCGTGGCCAGTGATGCTTTGCCCGAGGGCAACAAGTAATTACGGCCGTAACCTGGCTTAACGGTAACCAGATCGCCGATATCGCCGAGATTTTCAACCTTGTCCAACAAAATAACGTTCATGTTTCAAACCCTGTTCCTGTCTCCTACGATTTGCCTGCCGCAATGTTCAGCGCAAGCACTCATTTCTTGCTAATGCGAGGTCGATAGTTGAACCACGCATCTGTGTAACCTATCACGCCGACCGCAGTCACAAGCACCGGGCCCAGCAGAATCGTCAGCACATATACTGCCGCCAGCACAACCGTTGGCACACGCCCTGCGCGGCGCAACCAATGCAATAACGCCAGTCCCTGCAGCCAGAAAATTACGAACAGTACAAACGCAACATTCTGCACCCAGATTGCAGCGGTGATCATCGCCACTATCGATGCCAGCGCCAAGGCAAAGGCCAGCACCCGGCCGAAATTCAAGTCCGAAAACCGGCCAAACCCGTCTGACTGGTCTGGCAGGCTGATGTAGGCTGCGTATCCGGCCAGGAACGCAACGACATGCAACAACCAGCCAATCGAGACAAAAATGCCTGTCATCTGCGGTGCGTACGGCAACAGCTGGACAAATAAATTTGCCTCCTGTTGCAATCCGGCATCCCGCCACGCACCGGCGAAATCCTCCAGCATACTGTGCCAATAGGCCGCGGGATCGCCAAGCACAACATACAATCCGACGATGACGACCATGGCCGCGAGGACCGTGGTCTGCAACAGCAAGGTCAGTGACCTCATGCGTTGCAACAACAGCGCCAGAGCCATTCCCGGCAACCAGATCGTTACTACGACCTGAAAAAGTTGTGACATCGGCACTTTGCTAACAAGCGCCAGCGCCAGTATTGCGCCGAAACCGAACGCCGCCGAAACCGCCGCTCGTCCGGGACCCCGACTCAATACCAACAACACCAAGATAGCGCTGCCCAGAATCTGCGTGATTGGCAGCAGGAACGAAGCAATCAAAATGAAGACTGCTCGCTCCGGTCGGGCAACCAGCCATGCGGCTATCGGTTGCACGCTCTTACCTTTACCCCGCGGACTTTAGTGCCGGTCGGTATATGGCAGAAGTGCCAGGTAACGAGCGCGTTTTACTGCCGTCGACAGTTGTCTCTGGTAATGGGCTTTCGTCCCCGTAATTCTACTAGGCACAATTTTTCCGGTCTCCGTGACATATGCCTTGAGCAAATTGAGATCCTTGTAATCGATCTCCTCGATGCCCTCGGCCGTGAAACGGCAATACTTGCGTCTCCGTGAATAACGACTCATATCATTTCTCCGTCAGGCGCTCTTGGCTTCGGCCGCCGTTTTCTCGGCTGCGTCTGCGGTGGATTCTTCAGTACTCGCATCAGCACTGTCGTCTGTCTGCTCTGCTGCCGGTTCATCTGCAGGAGCCGCAGTGGATTTTTCAGTGCTCGCCTCAGCACTGTCATCTGCCTGCTCTGCTGCCGGTTCATCTGCAGGAGCTGCAGTGGATTTTTCAGTGCTCGCCTCAGCACTGTCATCTGCCTGCTCTGCTGCCGGTTCATCTGCAGGAGCTGCAGTGGATTTTTCAGTGCTCTCCTCAGCACTGTCATCTGCCTGCTCTGCTGCCGGTTCATCTGCAGGAGCTGCAGTGGATTCTTCAGTGCTCGCCTCAGCACTGTCATCTGTCTGCTCTGCTGCCGCTTCATCCGCGGGAGCTGCGTCGTCTGCCGCTGCCTTTTCGTCGCCCTCGTCCGATGGGGCGCCGGAAGCATCGCCCGAATCTGTACGCATCGCGGATTCCGCAGCAGCTTTCGCATCACGCCGGCGTTGTGACTCGCGTTCTTTGACTTTTTCTTCCTCGACTGCGATCGCCATTGGCGACGCTTCGGTGATTGCTTTTTTACGGCCGATCACGAGATTACGAAGCACGGCATCGTTGAAGCGAAATGCACTGGTGATTTCCGTTAGAACATCGTGATTGCACTCGACGTTCAGCAGAACGAAGTGCGCCTTGTGGGCTTTGTTGATCGGGTGAGCCAGCTGACGGCGACCCCAGTCTTCGAAGCGGTGAACCTTGCCACCTGAGTTAGTGACCATGCCCTGGTAGCGTTCCACCATGGCAGGCACCTGTTCGCTCTGGTCCGGATGAACCAGAAACACGATTTCGTAGTGTCTCATTGTCTCCCCTTACGGATTGTAGCCTCCCGGTCTGACCGGTGAGGCAAGAGGTTATCCCGCCACCATGACGGGGATGCGAATGCTACCCAAGCAGGCGGGCAGGCGCAAGGCAAATAATGGCGGACAGACCCCAACTACTTGAGCGGAATGGGGTCCGTCCCGGGGTCTGTCCCGGGGTCTGTCCCGGGGTCTGTCCCCATTTGTCGTCTTTGCCGAAGCACCTCGTACAGGCAGATGCCGGCAGCGACAGACACGTTCAGGCTGGCCACCTCGCCGCGCATCGGCAAGCTGACGAGATTGCTGCATCGATTGGCGACGCCTTTGCGAAGACCCGAATTTTCACCGCCCATGACGATCGCGACCGGGCCGGACAGATCGCAGTCAAACAGGCTCTCTTCAGCTTCATCACTGGTCCCGATCGCCCGGACCGAATAGTCCGACAACCAGGACAGCACCCGCCTCAGGTTGACGACAGGCACGAATGGCAGCGACTCCGCTGCTCCGGCGGCGACCTTGCTCACGGCTGGCCCGAGCCCGGCGGCACCATGCCGCGGCACAATGACAGCATCAGCTCCGGCAGCTTCCGCGGTGCGCAGGCAGGCGCCGAGATTGTGCGGATCCTGAACCCCATCCAGCACAAGTAACAGGAGCGGCGCCTCGGCGGACTCCGTGAGACGTTGTTCGACCAGCGTTCGCAAACCAGCCTCGTCGAGCGTAGTGCTGCGCTTGATCTCTGCAACGACGCCCTGGTGCCGTGATTCGCCGCTTATCTGCTGCAATCGTGCGCGGTTGGCTGCCTGAATCTCGATGCCGAGTTCCCTGGCTTTGGCAATCAGCGATTCAACTCTGGGATTGGCAGTTTGATACTCGGCAAAGAGTTTTCTGACTTCGACCCTGCGACTCGCGAGGAGCTGCTCGACGGCACGAAGACCGCTGACAAAACGGGATTTACTCAACGTCTGCTCCTTCGACCCGCCCGGCGTCCCTTGGCATTTTCTCCGCTCAGCCGGAAGTCAATGCGTTTCGAATCGAGATCCACACGGGCAAGCGTCACGCGCAACTGATCGCCGAGCCCGTATCTTGTGCCCGTCCGCTCTCCGACCAGGCACAATTCTCGTTGTTGGAAATGATAGTAATCATTTGGCAGGCTCGTGACATGGACAAGACCGTCAATCTGCAAGTCGGGAAGTTGGACAAAAACACCGAAGTTCGTGACGCCGGTTATACGGCCATCAAAATCATGGCCGATCTTGTCCGACATGAACTGGCATTTCAGCCATGCCTCGACCTCTCGTGTGGCATCTTCCGCCCTCCTCTCGTGTGCCGAGCTGATCGCGCCAAGCCGTTCCATGCTGCCACCGTCGTATCCATGGCTGCCGGCCTTGCCACCACGGACTATGTGGCGGATGGCGCGATGCACGAGCAGATCCGGATAGCGGCGAATCGGAGACGTGAAGTGCGCATAGGCATCGAGCGACAGGCCGAAATGTCCGATGTTTCTAGGGCTGTATTCAGCATGCGCCAGCGATCTCAACATGACCATCGATATCGCCTGCGCGTCCGGACGACCCTGTACCTGCGTCAGGATCTGGTTGAACTGTCGGGGTTCGACATGCTCCGAATGCGGCACTTTGAGACCGAGACTCAAAAGATACTGACGTAAGTCGTCGAACCGGTCCGGGTCGGGCTTTGCATGAATACGATAAAGAGCGGCAATGCGATGCCGGCGCAGGAATTTTGCCGCCTGCACATTCGCGGCAATCATGCATTCTTCGATCAGTCGATGTGCATCATTGCGCGGCACCGACTCAATGCTCTTGACCGCACCTTTGTCATCAAGCTTGATTCGCGTCTGGGGAATATCCAGGTCGATTGCACCGCGCCGCCTGCGAGCCTTGGCCAGTGCCTTGTACAAATCATGTAAATCCCTTAGCGGCCTGTGCAGACTGCCCGGCACCGTGGTCTTTGCGTCGTTCAAGAGCAATCCGTTGACCTGCTCATAAGTCAGGCGAGCGGCCGAACGCATCAACCCCTCGTAGAATTTCGACCGTGTAACTTTTCCGTCCGTGCTGATTTTCATGTCGCAGACCATGCACAGGCGATCGACCTTAGGCTTTAACGAACACAGCCCGTTCGAAAGCACCTCCGGCAACATCGGTACGACCCGGTCAGGAAAATAGACGGATGTCCCCCGTTTGATTGCCTCCTGGTCGAGCGCAGTGCCTTTTTCAACGTAGTGGCCGACGTCGGCAATCGCGACGACAAGGCGCCAGCCAGTCCCGGATGGTGTACAGAAAACAGCGTCGTCGAAATCTCGCGCATCAGCACCGTCAATCGTCACCAGTGGCGTGTCCCGGAGATCGAGCCGGCCCTTCTTCCCATCTGCCGGAACCGAACGGCCCAGTTTTGTCGCAGATTGCCGGACATCTTTTGGCCAGATCGTCGGAATACCGTGTGAATGTATTGCGATGTCGGTCGCTATCCCCTTCTGCTCCGGACCGCCTATAACGCGGATGACCTTTCCGGTCGGCTGCTCCAGGTCTGTCGGATAGTCGAGAATTCGCGCGACGACGATCTGACCCGGTTTCGCCGACGAAGCCTCGCCTTTGGGGATCAGAATTCTGTGTGAGATTTTTGGATTGTCCGGAACGACAATACCGATGCCCCGTTCGCGAATAAACTGCCCTGCGACTTCGGTAAGTCCGCGCTCAAGCACCTCCACGACCCGGCCTGCCAACCGCCCTCGCCGGTCTTCGCCGACGAGCTTGATCGCGACCCTGTCGCCGTCGATCAGTGACCGCATTTCGCGGGCGGAGAGATAAACGTCTTCATTGCCATCGTCCCGCCGCACAAAACCGAAGCCGTCGCTGTGACCGCTGACGGTCCCGGTCAGCAGTTCCAGCTTCTCTGTCAGGCAAAACTCACCACGCCGGTTCTGGATGATCTGACCAGCCCGGACCATCTTTTGCAGCGTCTCCAGGAGCGCTGCATGCATGCGAAGCCCTTTCAGATCGAATGCGCTCAGAATGGCCTCCGCTTTCAGCGGCTGGCCGACATCCTTCAGGTGATCCAGGAGTTCATTTCGGCCCGGAATCGGGTGCTTGTAATTCTTACCACGAGCCTTCCTGGACGTGGTTTTTTTGCGCTTTGCCAAGCTATTTTCTCCCCTCAGGAAAGCCGCGCCGATTGACAGAATTGGTGGCCAGTGAGTACAGTGCGCCACCCGCAAAGAAGGACGTGATTGTACGGACTTTACCTGTCGAGGTGGCGGATTTGGTAGGTGCACCAGCTTCAGGTGCCAGTGGACCTATGTAGCTGGTGATGACAATCTACCGAAGAATCACGTGGTTACAAGGGACGGTCAACCAAGGGCAGTGCGACTGGTATCGTTTTTCGTATCGCCGTTGTTTCGAAGGATCTTGATAGTCTGATCGGAATGTTAAAGCCCAGGTGGCGGAATTGGTAGACGCGCGGCGTTCAGGTCGCCGTGTCCTCACGGGTGTGCGAGTTCGAGTCTCGCCCTGGGCACCACTTTTCCTATCCTTCAAATGCGTAATCAAGTCCTGGCCGAGTGATCCGTCGGATTTAGCTCCTATTTACACATCGGGCGAATTTTGTGTGATTCGCGTACCGCATGCAGGTATCGATGAACGTTACCGTCGCTGAAGTAGTAATAAGCCGTTTCGTTTGGCATCAATACGATATTGATGCCACCAAAACCCGACATCGTGGTCAGCCACGTCGGGTTCTCGCAACCCAACTCCTCGGTTACATCGAAGGTTCTAAACCCGTTGTTGTACCGAATTCGATCGCTTTCCGCGGTCAGACCGGTGTCGTTAGGGATGCGCTGTTTGATCGCGTCGAACAATTCCCGGTCAAGAACCTCCTCGCCATCGATGCGTCCTTCCGACACGCCAAGAAAAACCACAAGTTTCGCGACGTCGTCGCGTTGTAAGGTCAAGCCGAAACCCGTGAACGGCTGTGCGATGGCATCATTCGTACGTCGCGTGCTGTAGGACAACGAACTGAGGTGAAGCGGTTTCCAAAGAGGATCTATGATCAGGTCCTCGTACATGTCAGCATCGGGACCAGCAATGGACTTCAGTCGAGCGTTAATCGCCGTACCGGCAAGATAGGTGGCCCACGTTTGGTACACCCAGACTTCACCGGGCTCTGACTTTCGCGGAAACTCGTTGCATGCAAAGTCGATCTTTGTCGCATGATCTTCCCCGGTGAAGAATCGACTTAAAATTGCCGCGTCTTCATCGATATGAGGCAGCGGAGAATCGTAATGTCCTGTTGTCATATCAATCGCATTCTCGATGGTGACGCCTTCCCAACCAACGCTGCATTCCGGCACATAGTCCTCGATCAACGCGCTCGCTGTCCCGGGAAATAGCTTCTCAGCACGCATCAGCGCCAAGCCGCCGACAAGAGACTTGGCCGTCGAGTACGATGGCAACGCCATGTGATCACAATACGGATAGGCACCGTAAGGCGTGTTACATCCACCAACATAATGCATGTTGTCGATAACGAAGCCGTATACGGACATCGCCTCCGGTGCAATCTCCTCAGTGGATCCAAAACTGGCCGGATCGGCGCCCGAATAATCAACCGATAGCTGCGCGATGGGTCGTTGTGGCATCCACTGCGAGACCTCATTGTTAAAAGCGGCGATTGCTTTTTCCCTGTCTGCGACGTCTGCCGGTACATATTCCGCGCTGAGCAATCCGCTGAGTTCGAACTGCAGGTATCTGCAAGTCTGATTGCTGATTTGAAATGCAAGTTGCGAGACCTCCCCCTGATCGTTGAACAGAAAACTCATTAGCCCGTTGTGAATACAGTCCTCGCGCCGTTCTTTGAGCGCAAATGGAATGACGGCTCGACTGAATCCGTCATCCGTTTCTTCATCCCATACAGGACCCGGTCTGAGAACGTATTCCCACCAATTGTGATCGTTAGCTATCGGTCCTTGAAGGACCGGAACAAGATGATCGCTTTCCTGCACAAATTCGAAGTCGAACGGGGGCAAGTCCTGCATGCCGGGCCGACCGAGATCGACCAAGCCAAGCTCATCGACCAGGACTCTAAAGTGATTGTCCTGCGCATCAGTTCTAAAACGCAGTCGGCCGGAAAATTTATTACCGGCCGTAGCAGCGCCCGCAGGCCGCGTGAATTCCGAAAGCTGAACAGCTTGCTCAAGGCCGGTTCCATGCATGAGGAAGGCGTATGACAGCGCCCTGCCACTTTGATCCGGTACAGAGTTATCACTGCAGGACTGAGCCAGAAAGGCTAATAGTGCGACAAAAGCGATTCGGCCTTGATTCACGTTCGTAAACTCTTGTTAGGCTCTTGGCTAGGCGCTGGTATCCATGGCCATGCTCAGTCCGCGTGACGAAACAGCGGCAACGTGCCGAGCCGATAACTGAGATCCATTGACTCTCCGTCGGCGTTTGTAAGTGCCTTGGGCGGATCTGCTTTCTGCGTGAGCAGAGACACAACGACAGCCACAGTGAGCGACACCCAGAAGCCGACAAAGTCTGCCGGAATCTCCGGATACATCACTTTAATCATCGCAAATGTCGCAAACCCTGTGCCGATGCCTGAGAAACCACCTGTACTGTTGAGCTTCTTCCACCAGATGCACAGAATGAACGGCGCCGACATCGCAGCAAAACCGACCGAAATCGCCGCCGCAATCGCGGAGATGACCGTGCTGGTATTGAATGCCGTATACAACGAAATCAGCGCAATCGCGAGTACGGACCACCGCGCAACGCTCAGCCGCAGTCGATCCGACGGGTCTTTCATCACCCGTGGCAACAAGTTGACAGAAATCACTGTGCCGCAGCCCAACAGGATGCTGTCGGAGGTACTCATGATCGCCGAAATGACTGCGCCCACAAAAATTGCGACGACAACGGGATGCAAATGCTCAACAGCGAGCAGTGGAATGATTGCGTTGGGGTCTTCGACCCCCGGCATTGTCGCGGTCGCAATATAGCCGAGCATCACCGGTATCATGCCGAACAATAGGTATCCGACACCGGCGATGTAAAAAGCGTTTTGTGCGACCTGTTCATTCCTGGCGGCCATCGCTCGTTGCACGAGCGACACCACCCCGATCGCGACGAGCCCGGAACTAAACCAGACCTGAAAGTACGCGAACCAGTCTTTGAAAGTGTTTCCTTCTGGCGTAAAGCGAAAGGCGTGTTCCGGCATCTGCTGTGCGACGGTGCCCCAGCCACCGGCGTCGTCGACAACGACGAAGAACAGGACGAGTACGCCGATCATGATAAACACCATCTGCAACACGTCGGTGGCAGCAACAGCCTGAAGGCCGCCGAACATTGTGTAGACAACGATGACCAGAGTACCGCCGAGAATTCCGATCGCCGCAGGCTGGCCGGTCAGAGTTTCAAAGACCACCCCGAATGCGAACAGCACCGCACCTAACCAGATGGAGCCTGCGATCAAGTTGACGAACGCGGAGATGACGCCCGCAAAGTTTCCTATCCGTGTCTCATAAAATTCAACATGCGTCATCCGGTTAGATCGGCGATAGGTCCTCACGAAAAAGAAACCGGCGATAAGCAGCGAAACGCCCGATACGATCGGATCCCGAAGCACTTCCAGTTTGTTACCCGCGTAGGCGGCAGCGGCCGACCCCATCATGGGTCCACTGCCAAACCAGGTCGCTACGATGGAAATCGAGCAGACTGTGAGAGACATGTTCCGTCCGCAAACGGCGAAGTCGCTTAGAGAACCGGATTTTCCGGCGGCGTAAATACCAACTGCGAGCATTACTACGACGTAAATTCCGACCCCAATCAGGATGATTGTTTGTGTAGCCATATCCTTTTTCTTCTTCTTAGCGGTCGAAAAACATTGCTGTGGAGCCTACCACTATTACACGGCTATTCCGTACGGGGTTGCGCACCTGGCGCGGTCAAAATGCCGCTGTGACCACACAGAGTCAGGATCATGCAGAAAACCGGGCGTCAGAGTGCGGCCCTGTGCATTCGCCGGGAGGGCCGCAAGCAACAACGCAGGCAAGCTAATCGACAGCAATGCCTGCTTCACGCAATCTCTCAATTAATGGCTGCAGCTCGTTTTCATAACGGCGCCAGCGCTGTAATGCATCGCGATAAACAGGACGTCGCACCTGTGCCGAACTCGCTGTCGCCACTGCGGACGTGTTCTTGTGAAAATCGAGACAGACCGGTTCCCAGTCAAGACCGCAATAGTCGATGATCTCCCTGCTGGTCTTTTCCTGCTCATCCACGAGGTCCTCGTAACTGACATCCGAGAGTGCCTTCGGCGCGACAGTTCTCCAGTGTTCCATCAGTTGAACATAGGCGATGTAATAGCGAGCCAGGTCGTCGAAATCATAGGAAAATGGGTAGCCCGCGCGAAATAGCGTTCGATACATTCCGTAGCAGCTGTCCATCGGATTTCGGCGGATGTGAATAATCCGGGCATTCGGGAGTGCAAGATGAATCAGGCCAACGTACAGGTAATTGAGTGGCGTCTTATCAATCAGGTACGGCGAACGATTTCTGTAACTACGCATACTCTCTACGTAGCGCTCACCCAAATCCGCGAAATCAATGTTCGCGGACAAATCGACCAACTGAAGCTTATTTCCGGCTGTACCGATCGTATGCATCAATGAATAAGCGAAATTATTAATTTCTCCAAGGCTGCTTACCTTGGAATGGGAACTCAGGATACGGTCGACAAGCGTCGTACCGCTGCGAGGAAGCCCTATTACAAAGATCGGACCTTCCTCCGCAAAGCCCCCAACACCACGGTCCATTAACGCTTGATTGAAGACCGATTGGAGGCGCCCCATGACTTCGAGATCGCCTTCCACGCCGTAACTCAACAAGCTGCGCCGCTTGCTTGCACCACGTTGCAACCACCTGAACGCATGCATGTCTTCGTTAAGGTCTTCGTACTCTTTTGCGAGTGCATAGCACAGCTGGGCTTCGCCAGCCGGCCTGCGAACACCGGAATTCAGGACACTGAGAATTTCCTTAATGTGGTTGTTGTCTGCGCTTTGCTTTTTCAAAGTCGCCCGATTACGGTACGCGTCATAGTCGTGGGGATTTAGTTCTATGGCTTGATCCAACAGGCGTTCGCCCTCATCAAGGTCGCCATTGGCAATTTCAGATGAAGCCAATGCGAAAAGGTACTCGGGGTTTTCCGGGTCCAGCTCGCGGGCTCTGCGATAGCAGCGCAGGGCCGCCTCATGATCTGCGCAGTGGGTGTAGTACTCGGCAACCTTGCATAGCATGTGGTGATCGGAATCCGCTTTGTTTTCCAGCTCCGCAAGATCATCGAGCACTCTGTCCACGCGACCACAATAGAGAAGACATTCCAGCATGCGGAACCTGGCGCCCAGATTTCCGCTGTCGATGGCACTGGCCTGCTCGGCCCTCGATAACATGTCATCGAAGTGACCCAAGCGCTGCTCCACCTGGCTTGCAAGCAGGTAGACATTGACTGAACCCGGATGGTCTGTGCACGCGTTCCGGGCGAGCCTGGCTGCCTGATCCAGCTCCCCGCTTTTTATGCGCTCCTGAATCTGCTGAATTGCTTCCTGTACACCGCCGGCGGGTGTCGCTTTAGACATTACTCTGGCCATGAGTCGTTCAATTGTCGGCAACTATATCAATGACGCCTGTGCAAAAACGAAAAACCGGGCGTAAGCCCGGTCTTTCTCTGCCTGCATATTTACTTCAAAAGTGAAAGGTAAAACTGACGCCGATGGTTCGGGGCAACGATATGAACTCCTTGGCGCCATTACCCACGTAGCTCGTCTGCGGCGCCGACCCCATGTACAATTCCGTGAACAGGCCGGTAACACCTTCCTCGTCGGTGAGGTTCTTTACGAACAGCGAGGCATCCCATTTGTCGCTCGAGAGCGTCGTCACGAAGTTCCACAAAGAAAAGCTGTCGATTGTCTGCACGAATGTACCCGGAGACCTGCCCGCGTCGCCGATCGAATTTTCGGTGTCCGACTGGTAGTAGGCGCTGATGCGGCTCATCCACGTCATGCCGTTATTAAGCTCCTGGGTATAGTCGAGAGACGCGTTGAGCGTATTCTCGGCGGTACCCGGCAGCTTGGCACCGGCCGGCGCGATCACTCCTGCAGATGCTGTTGGGGCGAGCGCATCTTTTGTCAGCTCGCCGTCCACATAGGCGTAACCCAGGCTATAGTGAACCTGGTCGGACAGATAGCCGTCCAGTTCGATCTCTACACCCATCGTCTCCGCCTTGTCGCCATTGGCAGCCGTGAAGAAGGCCCAATTGCTCGAGGCGGTATTGATCTGCACGTCGTCCCAGTCAACAAAAAATGCCGCGGCGGAATAGCGAAGCCGGTCTGTCGCTCCTTTGATGCCCACTTCATAGTTCAACACGGAGTCCGAGCCGTATTGCAGCCAGCCCGGATCTTCCGCAAATACTCCGGATAAAGGAACCGCGTTGCTGCCGCCGCGGCGGTAGCCCTCCGAGATCGTCCCATACAACATCATGTCATCGGACAGATCGAAGGACGCATTGACCTTGAACAATACGTCGTCTTCGCTTTGTTCAAACGATGCCGTGTCCTCGAAACGGAAGCTGCCCGGCGGCCATACGCCAACGCCCATGAAGGTGTTGTTCTCGAAATCGACGTCGAAGTATCGCAATCCGCCGGTCAAACGGAAGGTATCGCTCACATGCCAGGTCACTTCGCCGAATATGCCCAGGTCGGTGAAGTTCTCGTCGCGGGAGTAGTCAAAGTCCTGGTCCCTGTCGACGACGCCCGGACCAAATGCAAGGTCCCCCCAGGCCTGGAATCCCCGCAGGAAACTCTGCTGGGTCGAGAGCAGGTCCTGGTCTCTGTAGAAAGCGCCTGCGACCCAGTCCACGGTGTTGTCACCGTTGGACACGAGTCGAAATTCCTGGACAAATGCTTCGTCCGAGTAGGTCCGGACTGCCGAGGCCATCGGTCGCGGGTAGTTGTAGTAGTAAAACTGCAGCCAGCCGACCTGCGCGTAAAAGCCCGTGTTCTCACTGGTGCTGTCGCCTTCGTGCTCATAAGAAGATGTACTCGACGTCAGCGTGGCGAAACCCAGATCGATCTCAGCCTCGAGGCTGATCAAATCAACATCCCGGGAAGACGGCTCGAGCTGGATCGAACCGATTTCGTATTCACCATACTGGTTACCCAACGCGTCGGTGCCGGTGGTCTGCTGCCGACGGCCACCAATATCGTCGGACTGGGTATGATATGAAACCGTAAAGTTGAAGTTCTCAGTCGGCTCGACGTACAGAGCCGCCCGGACGTAGGTGATGTCAACGTCATCGGCATCTTCAACTCGGCGGAAATTGGCCGCCGGATCCAGAATGCCGTTTGGCGCTACCGGTATGCCGTTGTTGTCGAGCTCATAGACGTTGACGTAATCGACGATTCCCTCGTTTTGCAGCGTGCCCGCAGACAGGCGGAAGGCCGCACGGTCGCTGAGCGGCGCATTCAGCACGACGTCGATACTGTAGTTCTCGCCTTCGGATCCCTCCGTCTGGCTGACTGAACCGGAAACTTCGCCCTCGAATTTCTCGGTATTGGGCGCGCGGGTGATATAGCGAACCGTGCCACCGAGCGATCCAGAACCATACAGGGTTCCCTGCGGACCGCGCAACACCTCAACGCGCTCGATGTCTTTCAACAGAAAATTGGCGTAAATAGGCGTGTCGTTGACGTAGGTCGATACGCTGGGAGCTGTGTTGAGCGCATAGTCTCCGAGGGCGGACCCGTCGATATTCAGGCCGCGGATCATTATGCTGTTGATCACGCCGACGTTCCTGTAGCCGCGATCAACCACCGAAGCGCCCGCCACATTTCGCATTAGCTCCACGTTGTCGACGATTACGGCGTCTTCCAGCAAATCCCCGCTGATTGCGGAGATATTGTATGGGACGTCAAGAATGCTCTGCTCTCGTCGAGCCGCGGTGACTACGATCTCTTCGATAATACCGACGTCTGTATCTGCGCTCTGGGCGCCTGCCAACGGCGATGTCCCAGCGAGAATGCCACCAATCGCGGCCGCCAGCGGTTTCTTACAGAAAGTAAATTTGGTCGTCATTGCTAAACACTCCCCCTACTCGAAAGCAGGTTCTCAGAACGAAATTAAGAGTTCGTTTACTGGTGAGGCCTTTCCGGACTTCCCCGTAATTCGGCAAGCTACCGCAGAGGCACATCCCCTCATAGTGCCAGTTCGAAACTCGGCACTGGTCCAGTGTTGCCGCCGTTAATGCCCGCATTATTCATCATCTGACTGCCGGCCAGCGATACGTAGTTCCCCCAGCGCCTCGAGCGCCGGTGAGGCATATCCTTCCGTGTACGGCGGAAAAACGACCTCGCTGTCCCGGAAACTCTTCAGGGGTTGGCCGAGATGCTGCCAACCGTTTTTCCGTACATCACGTACGTAATCAAAATCAAGCTTTAAGGGAATGATTTCCCTGCCTTTTCCAGCCTGGTAGATGACCTCACCACCAGGACCGGCAATGCACGATTGCCCAACACCTAGCGGCCCTGCGAGATTGACATCGAAGAAATAGCATTGATTGGTGGCGGCACTGGCTTTGACGATGGCGATTTCAGCGTCCCTGTCAATCGTGCTCGTCAGGCTCGGGTGCAAAATCACCTCAGCGCCCATCCAGGCCATTGCCCTGATTGTTTCCGGAAACCACATGTCGTAGCAGATTGAGATACCAAACCTGCCTACGTCCGGCACATCGAATACGACAAACTCGCTTCCTGACGTAACGCCTGTCTCGTACGGCAGCCAGGGAAACTGCTTCCTGTAGCGGGCAATGACCTCGCCATCGGGATTAATGACCGGCGCCGTGTTGTAAATATTGCCATTGGACTGCTCGAACATGGAACCCGGGATCAACCAGATACGATGCCGCTTCGCGACCTCGCAAAATCGTTGTTCGGCCGGGCCCGGCAGCGGTTGCGCCGTCTTTCTGTCGGAGCCGAAAGCATTCAATTCCGCCAGAACGACCATGTCGAGCCATGGAAAACGCCGGAGCGCCGAATCGATTTCGGCTTCCATCGAATCCAGGTTGTTACCGTTGGCCGCTTCAAGTTGCAGGCCGGCTATCGAGAATTTGCTCATGCAAGAGCCCCCCTGTTGCCGGCAAGGTACTTGTGAATGCGGTAGTTACATAGATCCAGATTTGGACTATGGACTAGACCAGACTGGTGACTCGAGGAATGAAGGTTCTATTCCGGCGGACTCATGCTACGGATAAATGCCGCATCAACAATCTGGCGGTCCTGGTTAAACCACTTGATTCGATCATCGTCCACAACTATGTAGTAGGCCGCTTCTTCGCCGTAATTCCACTGCTCCCACTGTCGGTGGTAGCGATCGCCGTCAATCCACCATCGACCCACGTCGCAGTCCTCGTTGGCGTAACCTGCTGTGCCAACCATTCTCCCGTCGGCATGTAATTCGATGGTGCACGGGACCCCGTAGACGACATTGTAAATAATGATCTTGTCCGACATCGCACGTTGAAGTTCATCACTTGTCAGCCACTCGCCGGTCGAGGTTTCGAGGTGTTCGACGCGGCCGCTGACGAGGTTGCGGATGAGTTCTGTCAGACTCACGACACCGGGACGGATCTTATCTTCCGACAAACTGGTCACGCCCATCCGAAAGCAGTTCTCCACATCTTTCTCGTCTGCGTAATAGTGACTCACTGGCTCGATCAGAATGCCCTGACGCTCGGCCTCAGATGCCAGATACTCGACCTTGAAATCAGCCGGTAGCCGAACCCAGTAGGTTGTGCCGCCGACCTCGGGCGATATTTCAATCGATACGCCGCGGTAGTAATTAAGTGCGTCCCGTAACGCCATCCGTCGCTCTTGAAAAATGCGGCCGAGTCGGAGCATGAGCGCATCGTAGTGCCCCAGAGAAAGGAAGAACGCGGTCGCACGCTGGTTGTTGAGAGGAGGATGATTAAGCATGGTTTGCCGTAACTCTCTGGCGCGCCGGATAAATTCCGGGTTCGCGACAATGAATCCCAGGCGTATACCCGGCGCGAGCACTTTAGACAGGCTTGCCACATAAATAACTCGGCCCTCACCGTCCATGCTACGCAGAGCAGGCTCGGGATGTTCAAGATAACTCGTTTCACATTCGTAATCGTCTTCGACAAGCAGAAAGTCATTTTCAGATGCTGCCTTAAGCAACTCCCGCCGTCGCTCCAGCGACATCACGACTGTGGTCGGGATTTGGTGACTGGGGGTCACATAGACGAGATCGCAATTGGCTAAACGATCATCGACGACAATTCCCTCGTTATCGACTTTCTGGACAACGACATTCGCCTGACGGTGCTCGAATAGCTGGCGCATTTCCGAATTACCGGGTTCTTCGATGCCTGCGGTCACCGATCTGTCCAATAACAATTGACTGATCAGGAACAAGCTATTCTGAGTCCCCATTGTGATCAGAATTTCATCGCGTTTGGCCTGAATACCTCTGCGCGTCAGGATTTTCGTCCGAATTTCTTCGATCAGCATCGGATCGTCGGCGTCGCCACTACCGGTCGACCATTCGCGAACGTCAACGACACTGTGCGCGAGTCGATTTGCCTCGCGCCACTCTGCAAGCGGAAAAAGAGATGAATCAAACTTGCCGTCGATGAATGGGTACGGATACTTTTTCCAGTTCCGAATCTCGCGTGCAGATCGACCTAAAGAAGTAGAGCTTTTGATTCGCTTACGCCAGACAGCTGCTTCCTCGGCGCTGGCGGTCGAGCTGTCACCACTGTAGCCCACACGCGTGTCCAGCATTTCGTTGCTTACGAATATGCCGCTGCGCTCGCGACTTTCCAGGTAGCCCTCGGCCGTTAGCTGCTGGTATGCAAGAACAACCGTATTTCGCGCAACATCAAGTTGCTCGGCCAGCCTTCTCGAAGAGGGAAGTTTCGTACCGGGCGGAAACGTTCCGGTTAGAATCCCGTCGACCAGCTTTTGCCGAATCTGGTTCTGCAGATTCAACGAGCTTTCGGGATCTAGGTAGATAATCGCGTCTTGCACTAATTTGCTCGCAAGGTCGAAGGCTTCAACAGGGCCAAGTGCTGCGGGATGTTCCGCAGCCAGAAACTAGTACTAAACTACCGCAGATTGGATTGAAAGCAAGGACAGGTGACGTTACGCTGAGTCCAGGCAGTGAATGCGCCATAGAAACACACTGAAATAGCATGATTTAGGGTCAAACCGGTACGACTTTCGGTATGGCGACAATTCCCACAGATATCACATGGTTACTGCCCACCGAATATTAACCTATTGATTTCCTACGGAATGGGCGTGGTTGCCCACGGGATACGTAGCTTCGGGTGCCAGTGGGCCTATGTAGCTGGTGATGATAATCTACCGAAGAATCACGTGGTTACAAGGGACGGTCAACCAAGGGCTATGCGACTGGTAGCGTTTTTCGTATCGCCGTGGTTTAGCAGGATTCTGATAGTCTGATCGAAAAGTTAAAGCCCAGGTGGCGGAATTGGTAGACGCGCGGCGTTCAGGTCGCCGTGTCCTAACGGGTGTGCGAGTTCGAGTCTCGCCCTGGGCACCAAGCGTGTAAGGACTCCCGTCGGGGTCTTTGTCGTTTGTGGAGATAGAGAGATTAGATCTATCGTGCCGAATGCGTAGGTGATTAGCATTTCGGCACATCTCCCCGGCCGTTATCGGTCTTTTCTGATGCGTTCATGATAGCAAGATAAAATACCACAGCATTTCCCTGGAACGAGGAAGCGTAAATGAGAAAAATTCTAGCCATTTTGACGTTCTTAGTTGCATTCATTATTTGCATGCCATCGCTAGTCCACGCCGAAGAGTCACGCCCCAACATTTTGTTGATACTAGTTGATGACATGGGTTATTCAGACATTGGACCGTTCGGCGGGGAAGTGCATACACCGGCTCTTGATTTGATCGCGCAATCAGGAATTAGATTCACAGATTTTCATACTTCGATAACTTGTTCTCCGACACGCTCAATGCTCCTCTCCGGCACGGACAATCACCCTGCTGGCCTTGGGACCATGGCTGAATTGCTCGCGCCAAACCAGATTGGCAAACCGGGTTATGAAGGTCATTTAAGTGACCGGGTTGTTACGATCGCTACGCTTTTAAGAGACGCTGGATACGCCACTTCTATGAGTGGTAAATGGCATCTAGGTGAAGAAATTGAGAATGACCCATACCACAGAGGTTTTCAGCAAGCCTATACAATGCTCCGAGGTGGAGCCAGCCATTTTGATGATGAATCAATGATGTATGCGAATTACACACCCATTTATCGTGAGAACGGCGTCCGAGTTCACGTACCACAAGGATTTTATTCGTCGGAGTTTTACACCGACAAGATGATGGAATACATAGATCGTCGCGAAGCTGACAAACCTTTTTTCGCCTATCTTTCTTTTACTGCCCCTCACGATCCTCTCCATGTTCCAGATGAATGGTTGGACAAATATAAAGGACGATACGACAAGGGATATGACGCTCTCCGCGAAGACCGCTTAGACAATTTGAAAAAACTGGGCTTTATAGATAACGATGTCGTGCCCTCTCCGCACATTCCGTTATCTCCTGCATGGGATTTACTAACGGATGAGGAGCAAAAGCGCGAGGCTCGGGGCATGGAGATCTACTCGGCAATGATAGACAACATTGACCATCATCTCGCCAGATTATTCAAGCATCTAAAAAAGACAGGCGACTATGACAATACGCTGATTATTTTCTTTTCTGACAACGGTGCCAATGGTTTGAGAATGCATCAGTATCCACATACGGATGAGGCCTGGATAGATCGAAATTCGGATAACCGATATGAGAATATGGGCCGTCGTTTCTCTCGAATTGCACAGGGGCCATCTTGGGCTCAAGTTAGCATGACACCGTATCGCCTGTTCAAAGGCTTCACCACTGAGGGTGGAATGCGATCTCCACTCATAATAAGCGGCCCAGGCGTTACGAATCACGGCGGTCACAACGATTCTTTTAGCCACGTAATGGATATTGCGGCAACTGTCTTGGATGTGGCAGGCGTTGAACACCCTGGATCATCTTACAAAGGTAATAAGGTTGAAACCCTGCGCGGTCGATCCATGCTGGACGTTCTTAATGGAAAATCGGATTCGATTTATGAAAACGACACAGCGATTAGCTGGGAGATAGCCGGTCGTCGAGCAGTGCGCAAGGGTGACCTAAAGTTAGTCTGGCTTGCCTCACCTGCTGGAATTGATGACTGGCAGCTTTATGACCTATCAAGAGATCCGGCCGAACTAAATGATCTTTCGATAGAACGACCCGCGCAACGCAAGGAGATGATTGGAATATGGTCTCAATATGCGAAGGACGTCGGGGTCGTGCTGCCTTCAGTTCAACTTGTCGAATAAATGCTAGTAACCAAGGGTCAAACCGGTACGACTTTCGGTATGGCGACGATTCCCAGTGATATCACATGGTTAATGCCCACCGATTGTTAACTCATTGTTTCCCGCAGTATGGGCGGGTTTGCCCACGCGATTCGTAGCTTCAGGTGCCAGTGGGCCTATGTAGCTCGTGATGATAATCTACCGAGAATCACGCGGTTACAAGGCGAGGTCGATCAAGGGCTGTGCGACAGGTATCGTTTTTCGTATCACCGTCGTTTCGCAGGATTTTGATAGTCTGATCGAAAAGTTAAAGCCCAGGTGGCGGAATTGGTAGACGCGCGGCGTTCAGGTCGCCGTGTCCTAACGGGTGTGCGAGTTCGAGTCTCGCCCTGGGCACCAATCAGATTTAGCTGATCTATTCCTCCAGGTCGGTGAGGCGCTTTACGAGGACGCTGTGCTCGTGTTCGCCGTGGCCGCTCCTGATATACAGCTCGGCAGCCCGGCAGGCATCTTGCAGCAACCGATTGCGGTTTTGAACGTAAAGAAGTACCTGCGCCAATTTGCTTTCCCCGCCACCGCGATCAGCTTCCTGCTTCGCCTCACGCAGCACCGCGAAAATATCGCTGTCGTCAGGATGAATTGCAGACTCCGCGTACGGACGCGGCTGAATGCTGCCGTCGCCGCTGGGAATCTGCTGTAACAGGTGACCGATGAGATCGCTGGACGTCACGATACCGACCAGCGTACGGTCAGGATCGATAACGGGTAGCGCATGAAACCCGCCTAATGAGAGCTTCGTCGCGGCATCGCGAAGACTTGCCCCGGACTCCAACACCACAGGATCGACAATCATAATCTGGCCAACTTTTGCATTCGAAAGGGAAGCTGCACCGTCATCGAGCAAGTAAATCTTCAGCAGGTCCGATGATGAAATAATGCCTGCCAGCTTACTATTCTCGACAACCGGCAGATGATGAAGGTCGCCCGACTCGAGCAGCTCTTTCGCTGCCGATGCTGGGTCGTCGGGTCCGACCGTCGCCGGACTCTCCGTCATAATCCGATTGATGGGGATGTCTCGCATAAGCCGATTCACGCTAGATTTAATGCCGACATTACTGCCGATTCGAGAATTATCTGCCAAATCGATTCCAAATCCTGTGAGACAGCGCAAAGTTCCAGCATGCCGGGAAGTATGTGCATTTTCTAAGTTTCTCAATGGGCAGTATTCTTCGCGTGATGTGACACCTCCCTAACGCATGATCGCGCCAAAGTCAGGTGTCCATACATCCAGATCAAGACCACAAAGCGGATATGCGCCCGCCAATCAAATAGCGAGCAGCTGCGCTTCGACACCCCAGTGCCGTTCATGATCTGAACGAACCGCTCAATCAATAAATGGCGATAGGGTTCCCTGGCGATCCAGTTCCGCCTTTGATCTTTAGTGGCGACCAGGCAAACAGGAACTCGTATGCTTGGTCGGCGACGAGCTGGTTCAGATCCAGATTTTCCAGGTTCCAGATGCCACTCCGTGTCATCATCTTGATGTGGCACTCGAACGGCTGGCTGGTCTCTCCCCCGGAATTTTTGCCGACCGCCTCTGTGGACGCTGTATCTCCACCCCAGAGAATGATCTTCCGTGAGGCCAGGTACTCGCAGGCCGAGATGCCAAATCCGGGCCCACCGGCGTTGAATTCAGCTATCCGCTTTTGCTTCTCGGCTGCATTGTAGGTATCCCACATCGATGGATGCCAGATATCGCCGTGGCCGGTGTACAGAAACACGCAGTCGCCCTCACCGATCGGGTCGATCCCCTGTTTCTGGACCATCGCCTCGACATCCTTGGCGGTGATTATCCCCGGATCGTCCCTGCTGTTTTCCGTCGGAACCGGGAGTTGGCCACCGCGATACGCAACCGCATCGAGTAACACACCACGGCACACGAAACCGATCTTGGCGACGTGCTCGACCCCAAGCGAGCCCATGCCATAGCCGGTGATGTCCTTATCTTCGAGGTAGCGACCGTTGTAGAAGAAATACCCCTTAGAGGTGTTCACGCCAATGTGGCCCGGGCCGTCAAATTGCGTCCCGATCTGGCCGATCTCGGCGGACACATACTCGTCGTTATAGACTACTTCCTGTTCGCCAATGGGCCCGCCTGTCGGCAGGCCCGGGATGATCATGCGCCATCCGCGCCTACCGAATGTCGGCGCGTCCTGCTGGTAGACTTTGCCGAGCGTGGCAACTTTGCCTTGCTTAATGAGTTTGGCGGCGCTCAACACCATAGCCGGCGTCGTACGGTTCACTGAGCCCGCTTTGTCGTCTGCTCCCCACTCGCTGGGTGCCCAGTTCTCCCTGAGTGGCTGGTCATTCTCCGCCCAAGCTATGCCAGACGTCATCGCACACACGCATGCGCAGCCAGCCAACGCTAGTCGAACGAAAGCTGTGATGATCTCCATGTAACTCTCCATATTGGCTACGGACTTTTTGTTTCTCGCGAGCACGGGACGGAGTATCTATATTGGGTCGCTTCCTGCCAGTCGTCATCGTACCAGTTCAACGGCAGCTATCAGGTGCAAAGTAGGGGCCCTTCATAAATTTTCCGCATTCAAAATCTGACTGGCTGCATTCACCAAAATCGGACATGCACTACATTTAAGGAATATCATGTCATCAGGCAATGCAGAATTTCGGCAAATCAAACAAATCAAAAAAGAGAGGGTAGTGAAATGGGGGTACGAATCGAAGACGTTGAAGAAAGCAAACTCGAAGAACTGCAAGGGAAAGTGATTACTGACGTAGCGGGTTCCATGGGCCTGCTTTTGGCCTACATGGGGGACCAGCTTGACCTGTACAGCGCCCTCGTTGAGATCTGCCCGGCGACCAGCCAGGAGCTGGCCGATAATGTGGGCATGAAAGAGCGCTATGTGCGTGAGTGGTTATCAGCGAACGCGGCCGGCGGATACATTGAGTATGATCCCGCTTCGCAAAAGTTTTCCATGACACCGGAGCAAGCGATTATTTTCGCGGCCGAGGGAAACCCACATTGTATGCAAGGCTTCTTCCAGGCCGTGGTTTCCGGGTACACCGATGAGCCCAAGGCAACCGAAGCCTTTCGTACTGGCGAGGGAGTACCCTGGGGTGATCACAGTACGTGCCTGTTCTGCGGAACGGAGCGCTTCTTCAGGCCGATGTATGCGGCGAATCTGGTCGAGTCCTGGATACCCGCTCTTGACGGCGTGAAGGAGAAACTCGAGTCCGGCGCAAAGGTTGCCGATGTCGGATGTGGACACGGGTCCTCGACGATTATTATGGCTCAGGCATTCCCAAACTCGACCTTCCACGGCTTCGACTTTCACGGGCCGTCAATCGAGCATGCGAGAGAGCACGCTCGCGCTGCCGGTGTCGCCAAAAACACGATTTTCGAAGTTACGACGGCGAAAGAGTATCCGGGCGAGAATTACGCGCTGGTAACCATATTCGACGCTCTGCACGACATGGGTGATCCTGTTGGAGCTTCCAAACACGTTGCAAGTACGCTTGCGGAGAGCGGTACCCTCATGCTGGTGGAGCCCTTTGCGGAAGACAATCTGGAGGACAATTCGCACCCGCTGGGACAGATCTACTACTCATTCTCGACAACGGTCTGTGTACCGAACTCCTTGTCGCAGGAGGTCGGGCTCGCGCTTGGTGCCCAGGCCGGCGAGAAGCGATTAACTGAAGTACTCAATCAAGGCGGCCTTGGGCATGTTCGACGTGCCGCGGAGACACCCACGAACATAGTGCTTGAGGCAAGAGCCTAGTCAGTCCAATATGAGGGCGACTGTTCAGAGGAGAGCACTGGCATCATCGATGCGGCGTCAGGCTCCATTTACTGGCGTAGGGAATGATATGTTGACTGACAATGGCGGTCGGGTAATTCTCCTTGGCCTTATCCTGACGGTTGCCTGTGCAAGCGTTTACGCGCAGCAGACGGTCTATAAGTGGGTGGATGAAGACGGCGTTGTTCATTTCAGTGACGCGCCACCCGATGAATCGGAAGCAGTGGAATCCGAGGCCCTAACAATCGCGAGGCCCCCGCCCTATGTAGCCCCCACTCAGCCTGTCGTCAAATCGCCTGTCGCATCTGAAACGGATCGCGAAAAACAATCAGTGCAGCCGGAAATCGAGACACCTCCGTTAGTTCGGAAAGTAGATATCGCGACCTTGAGTGTCGTTGACCTGGATCGCCGCTGCGAGGATGCAAGGGAAAAACTGATCGCGCCATTAAGAGAAGCTGAGATCGCGAAATGCAATCAACAAGAAGATACCGATCCGGCAAGGTGTGAGCGCTTTTATGCGGATTACGGCGACGGCGGACGAACGGTATCGGGAGGGACTTTCCCGCCCATGTTTCATGACCTCCCGGAATGCGTTGATGCCCTCGAGGAACGGAGGCGCAGGGCAAGTCGAACACCTGCAGAGAACCGGTGACCCGGGTCGTCACGCTGCCTGCAGAAACCAAAGCAAAACATCTGTTTTCGACCCGGCGCGGACACCCAGACCGGGTCCACGGCGTCCCATTCGATCGCCTGTGACATAGAGCTGGCGTGTATTTGTGTTGTTTCAGCCACGCTTAAGTGGCACCCGGTGGCGAAGCGCCGGCGAATCTCTTAAGCTCCAGCCAAGAACCAAGAAAAACAAACGGCGGGTAAAGGAATTTTCCGAGTGGCTCATTGACTCGCCATAGTCGCGGCTATGTCACCTGTTTAGCCGCAGCACACGGATCACGGGCACAGCACTGAGGAAAATCAAGTGCTGTAACCGGGTTTCCGGCAGGAGGGAAAAAATATGAATACCAAACGACTGATAATCGGCAGCCTCGTTGGCTTGGTTTCGCTGTACATCACCGGCTACCTTATCTGGGAGGTTATTTTTGCCGAGTTCTTTGCCGCCAATTCAGGATCAGCTACGGGTGTGGATCGAGATCCCCAGGTGATCTGGGCGATCGCACTGGGATCGCTCTTCTATGGCGCGCTGTTGACTCTGGCGCTGGAAAGCCGAAGTGGCTCGACTTCGACAGTCGATGCACTGAAGGTCGGTGCCGTGGTCGGTTTTCTGCTCTGGGGAACTGCGGATTTCATCCTGTATGGTTATACAAACCTCAATAATCTAACGGCGGCGATTGCCGATACGGTGCTGGAAGGTGTCCGCGGCGGTATTTGTGGCGCGATCATTGCCATAGTCCTCAGCAAAACCGGCGACTGATCAGCCGCTCACAGTCCACTGCGAGAACAGCAACAATCGGCAGGCGTCCGATCAAATGAAGATCGGACACCGGGGCCAGTCTGTAATGATGGTCAAGGCATATCCGCTGTCGCCCCGAAGCGGTCATCACTGCCCATCGGGTGCTGGTCCTGATATCTTGGAAATCTGAGCTACGCTTGATTCAAGGCAATGATAAATCCGCCGCAAGGCGGGAACGGTGAGTAACGGGTTATCATGTAACGATGGCTCAAATTTGCATAGGTTAGGAGGTAAACATGGCCAAAGTAATAATCACAGCACAGGTTGAAGACTCAGCCAAATGGGAAGAGGGTTTCCGGACTCACGGCGAACTTCTGAAAAGCATGACATCGACGGGTCATTATTTCACGATAACGGAAAATAACGAATTGACTTTATACGCTGAGCCTGATGACGTAGATAAATTCTTTGAGGTTATGGAATCGCCGGCTACGAAAGAGGCAATGGCCCATGATGGCGTAAAGCGGGAGACCGTGAATATTGTTGTTCTGGACAAAGAGTTCACGTACTAGGTGACGAATTCAGTCAAATTCTGCCGCGCCGGACTTGAATTTTAAGTAAGTATAAAAGCCGTTGATCGGAAGTTTCTCAAACGCTTGGGACCAGGAGGTCACAGTCAGCGATGTCTGTTCATGCGGGCGGTCACCACTGATCGACGCAATACTTTATCTGGAACACAAAAAGTGGGGTGAATGCAGATGAACCAAAAAACTGATTGTCGAAACCAGAAAGTCCCGGTCATTGGACAATGTCAGAACTGAACGAGTTTACGATCCGGCCGGCTGTCAAATCTGAATGCCGGACAATTGCGGAGCTGTACCGCATCTCATCCGACGGCGTCGCGGAATATATCTGGACAAAGTTAGCTGAACCCGGCGAAGACCTCCTTGATGTCGGTCAGCGGCGATATGAGCAGGAAGATTCGGTATTCAGTTACCGGAACTGCTCGATGGTCGACTGGAAGGGGAAAATAGCCGGCATGATTATCGCCTTTATAACGGAAATTGACGATGAGTATGTGGAAAGCGATCCCGTACTTGTTCCGTACAGCAAACTGGAAGAGCCTGCCAGCTATTACATTTGCGGGATGGCGGTGTTTCCGGAATATCGGGGCAGGGGCATCGGAATGCAGCTCCTGACGCTCGCCGAAAAGCACGCACACGAACACGGTCTGTCAAAACTGAGCCTGATTGTCTTCGAACAGAACCAGGGGGCCAAACGACTCTATGAACGCAGCGGTTTCTTTGAAAAGGCTCACGAACCGGTCGTCCCGCACCGGTTGATTCATTTTGATGGACGTGCTGTCTTGATGGTCAAGGATCTGGCAGATACACAGTCAGAGAATCTTAGGAAATAGGGTATGCCAAGTCCGCGTTTGGCCCCCGCTTCTGGCCGAGGCTGGGTCAAAAGAGCCTTAATCCAGTGCGGACCTTCACACCAAGCGAGCATTTAGATGCATAGCTACCATGTTGTTTCATCTTTGGGATGACACTTCCTATCGATAAAAAAGGAACTCCCCCTAAGAGGCAGGTGCTCTACAAGTTTCTTCTGCTCTGCATCTTGCTGGTGAGCTACTTTTCTTATCTCAGTTTCCAATACGACGTAACGACAGGTGGAATTGCGTCCGCACTGACCTGGACCTTTTTTGTTCTGTGTACGCCGATTGCAGACGCCGGCATCTTGCTGGACTTCCCGCTCAGGCTTTTATTTGGCGTTCGAATGCTGATTTCGGAAATCGCTGTTTGGGCTTTAGCCATCACCATAAATGTCGTTTTATTACTTTACTTTCCTGAATATTACGAAACAACGAAGCTGACGATGCTCTTGCATGCAATTCTTACCATGCCTTATCCATATTGGAGTGTGATTTTGTTAGCTGGAGCGGGCACATTTCTCTCGATTCAATTTGCCGATGAGCTCATGGATATTGCCCATCACAGGGACAGGAGCTTTTTTCACCGTCATGCTTTCAAGCATGAGATCGTTATTATTGTGTTTTTTGTGTTTATTCTTATTGGATACTACAAACTCATAGCTTCGCTTGGCATTGAAACCAATCTCTGAAAGGCGGATAGCTATCGGTACCTGCTGATCGGACTGAACAGAGTCGGGTATTGGCCGAAACGGACATTGCGCCAGGGAATGTCCTGACGGCAACAGAGATTAGCGCTGCCCGCTACGGCTCACTTAGCCGCTGCCCTCGTGCGGTGTCGCCGCGACGGCGCTATACTGGAGACCTTGGGCCTGCTATATCATTAATGCTTTCAGAGGCATGCACGGATTATCGAAAACTTCGGTTAAGAGTGGTGCAACTCGCTTGCGGGCAGGTTCTCTGCTGCTGGGCGTACTCTGGATCGTCGTGAGTGCTGCCTGCGCCACGGCCCCACCGGCAAACGTCGAAAACATCTGTGCGATCTTCGAAGAGAAGCGCGGCTGGTACAAAGCTGCGAAGAAATCGGAAAAGCGATGGGGCACACCGAAACACGTGCAAATGTCGATCATTCACCAGGAATCGTCGTTCAAGTTCGATGCCAAACCGCCACGGACCAAACTATTGGGGTTTATACCCTGGAAGCGTCCGTCGGACGCCTACGGTTACGCGCAGGCGCTGGACAGTACCTGGGAATGGTACAAGGATGACAGCGGCCGACGGTTCGCGGATCGTGATGACTTCGACGACGCCATCGACTTCGTTGGCTGGTACACGAACATGTCCAATAAGTCCGTGGGTATCTCGAAATGGGATCCTTATAATCAGTATCTCGCTTACCACGAAGGCCACGCCGGTTGGCGTCGCGGGACCTATCGGCGAAAAAGCGGGCTCAAGAAGATAGCCCGCAAGGTCGACTACCGGGCGAGGGAATGGGGCGCACAGCTGCAGCGCTGCGAGGACGACCTCGACGATGGCTGGTGGATATTCTGACGCCGGTTATTTGGCTATTCGAAAGAATGGATCGATAATGGCCGTCGAAGGCATTATCTGGTCAAGTCCTGTTTTCCCGAATATTTCTCCGCAGCGATCGCGCGATTGAGCATCTCCATCAATTCCTCTTGCGAGTAGGAATAGTCGTGATCGCTGTTGAGCTGCGCTATTCTCTGTAGTGCGCTGCCAATAGTCCAATCCGCCTCGCCTTGATTAGGCAGTACCAGGTAGCGCCGCTTCGGATTATCACTAAACAGGGCGTGCAATGCGGCTTTCGCGACATCGTCGGGTTCTTTGGGCTCGATCTCACCAACTGACGCAATCCATTTTGCAATGTCCTCCGCATAGGGTGAGTCTTCGCCCACCAATCCGCTGTCCGAGGCGCGCTTAATGTCCTTGTCCCAGATATTCGAGGAATAGTTGCCGGGCTCAATTACGCTAACGTGTACCCCGAATCTCTTCATTTCCGCGGCTAGCGCGTCAGTGTAGGCCTCAATCGCATGTTTGCTCATGCTATATGGGCCGAGAAACCCTATGCCGATATTCCCGGCTATGGATCCAATCGTTGTGATGCGTCCTTTGTTTTCCATGATGAGAGGTGCAAAGGCTTGCGTAACACGATAGACACCGAAAACATTGACGTCGAAAAGCCATTGAACCTCCTCAACGTCTACTTCAATGGATGGGCCAACAATGATGACTCCGGCGTTGTTTACCAGTCCGTGCAGGCCTCGCCCGCCTGCACGCACGGTTTCTACCGCCGCGTCGATTTCTTCCTGGATTGTGACGTCAATACGAATTGATTGAACGTTTTCGATGTCATCCAGCTCATCGAGATCTTGCTGTTTTCGAGCGCCCGCGTAAACGAAGTAACCGTTGGCCGCAAGGAACTCGGTAATCTGCCTGCCGATGCCAGTGCTGGCACCAGTAACCAATACAGCCTTTTGTTCGTCTCTGGCATCACCGTCCGAGGCGTTCGCCACAGAGAGGCATTCAGAGAAGAATATTACGCTTAGGCAGAGCAATATTATGCGGATAGGGTTCATGTCGATTTTCTAGCTTGTTCTTTTTGTTGTCTTGCATAGTACCAGATCGTCCCCTTCTGCTAACTGTCCGGGATCAGGCATCTGGCCGGAAGCGAACATACTGAGAGATTGGATTCAGACAACCTGAAAGGGTCTAACTGCGATTTTCGAAATTGTCGTTCGGCCCTTAACTTCCGGGGTGATACGTCCGCCCTGCCCTTCGCTCGACGTCCTCGCGGTAGTAGGCGGCATCCTTGAACTTCCCGTCCACGTAGCGCTGCGCCTGGTCGTCGAAATGGGGCGAATCCGGGTGGCCGCTCTGGCCCCCGGCAAGCATAGTTTTCGCCCGGACCTTGTCGCCGAACTCGACGACCGCAACGAAGCTATTACCGTTGGTGCCATAGATTCGCTTGGTGCCGGCGTGACGCTCGGCGCCGAACGAGGCGAGCGCACCCCATTTGCTGGAAGCCATGCCGACTGGTAGCGATGGCGCACCGTCATCGAACGGTTGCTCGATATCGCCATTGATTCGCTGGTAGCGATTGACCTTGCCCCAGGGCGTATTCCATTGACCAAAGTCAGCCTCGAGCATCGCGACCGTCTCGGCAAAGATGCGCAGGCGTTCCTCATGCGACGATCCGGTGCCGAAATAATTGATGAGTTCCATGAAGGGGGCATCCTGCATATCGTCCGGAGTCTCACCGTTCTCGTAGTAGTTGATGCCGTAGAAATGCGCGAGCGTCATGGCAACCGAGTCGGACGAGACGCGAAAGTCCCAGTTGCGCAGCACGCCGACTGCCTCGGCAATGGCTGAATTCTCCTGACCTGACTCATCGAAAGCGTCGATCAGGCCGGGGATGAGCTTCCCGAAGCCCGGCAGGTATGGGTCGTAAGCCAGCTCGATCAGCTTATCCAGTGTCAGACCCGTTACTGGCGTGAGCACGCCAACGGCGTGGATGCCGCGGAAGTTCTCCGCATCGGGCGCCATGTAACGCGGGTAGTCTTCCTGTTTCGGACTGTATTCACCTGCCGATGTAAACGGTGTGGAGTTGCAATTCTGGATCCAGCCGTTTGGTGGGTTGAGTACGGTCACGATCTCATCAACCGTGTGCAAACCCTGCCAGTCGGTGGCCGGGTTGCTGCCATCTACGGGCATGGAATAGTCGAGCTCGGGATCACGACGCGGCACGAAATTGCCGTGGTAGTAGGCGATGTTCCCCTGCGAATCTGCGTACACGGTGTTGTTGGACGAATTAGTGCGGATGTTCATCATCTCGCGAAATTGCTCGTGACCGTTCAACTTGGTGCGGATGAACGATTGCTGCAACGCATGCACCGGGTCCCAGTTCAGCTTCGTGGCAACCCATTTGCCGTCCATGTTGTGTGTCACCGGACCGTGATGGGTGCGATACATAGGAAAAGTGCGCTCCGACATCTGCTCCCCATCCTTGTACTTCAGTGTCACCTCTGATACCTCGACCGGACGCTTCTCATCACCATATCGATAGAGGAGCTGACCGTCTTCCTCGATGACGTCCTCGATAAATTCATCCATGAAGTCGACGCGCGTTGACGTGTGCATCCAGCCGGTATTCTCATTGAATCCCTGGTAGACGAAAAACTGGCCCCAAGTCACGGCGCCGTATGCGTTTAAGCCCTCCTCGCTGACCACGTGGATCTCGCCACGAAAAAAGAAGGAAGTGTGCGGATTAATGAGCAGCATCGCGTTGCCGGACTCGGTCAGCTCGCCGGCGATGGCAAAACCATTCGAGCCAACGGTTTCCTCAATTCTTCGGCGCGTCGGCAGTCCTCTGCGGAGATCTGCGGCCTTTACCTCACCACCGTAAAACGCTTCGATACCCTCGAGCGGCACCGATTCGATATCGCCTCCGATCGAGCCCTCGCTGAAATACATCGGCATCCACGGCTCGAAGTGCGTCAGCAGCCTGGGTTTCGCGTCGGCATGCGTATAGAGGTAGAAGTTAATGCCATCGGCGAAAGCATCACAAAGCTCTTTGAGCCAGTCCGGCGCTGCCCCGTAAGCCGCTTTTGCTTCATCGACGGTCATGTAAAGACGTGCACGGAGGTCACTGTAGAGCGCCTCCTCGCCTTCCACTTCCGCGAGTCGCCCGGTCGCCCAGATATAGTTCTGCTCTACCCGGTTGAAGTCGTCCTCGCTTTGCGCATATAGCATGCCGAAAACTGCGTCCGCATCCGATTTAGCATAAATGTGCGGCACACCGAAGTCGTCCCGGATAATGGTGACTTTTTGTGCGCGCGCCTGGAGACGCTCGTACTCTGGATCGGCGGCTTGTTGTGAACAGGCCGATAATAGAAAAAGCAACACGAATACCAGTTTTGCTGTCGGCGAATATCTCAATGACATAATGCCCTCACGGTGTAGAAGTATTTCAGCAGACGAAGAAACATCAGGATTGTTCTTGTACCGCAACTCTGGCCGCGGGAAAAGGGGTAAGACAAAATCGACGACAAACGACACCTTATTGCGGTTGTCGAAAACGTCAAGTCCATCATGCTGGCGGAGCAAAATTAGTAGATTCCACGGTTGTTAATCGTCAGTCGAGGGAGAATCATTCTAGCTCGCGAAGTTGCCTTGTCAGACGACTACTAATTCAGACATATTCGGGTCCAAAGCTATGCAGACAAAAATCAGATCGGCAATCACTGCCGGTATCGGTATGCTTCTTTTTGCGGGCTGCAATCAGAACGCCCAGCCTCCTTCTGCATCGACAGCGGCGCAGGAAGCGCCCGTATTCATTTACGATCAGGACGAGATTCCAGGAGCCATGCCCTGGACGTCCGAGAACTTCCTGAACAATCCGGATGACTTCCGGTTCGCCATTCTCGGGGACAGGGGCGGCGGCGCCAGTCCGCTCGGCACCTACAAACGCGCCATCGAGCAGCTCAACTGGCTGCGACCGGAATTTGTGATGAGCGTCGGCGACTACGTCGAAGGTTACACGTCGATACCGTCGGAGATGGACGAACAGTGGGATGAATTCGAGGCGATCGTCGACAATCTCGAGCCTCCCTTCTTCTACGTCCGGGGCAATCACGACATCAACCTGCCGCTCACCCGGGAAGCCTGGAGCGAGCGCCGCGGTCCCCAGTACTACCATTTCCGATACAAGGACGTGCTGTTTGTCGTTCTGGATAGCGAAGACGCCGAGCGGCCGACGCCTCCCAACATGGAGGAGGACATCGCAACCTACAATCGGCTGAAAAAGGAAGATCCGCAAAAAGCGATGGCATTCATCGTCGAGTGGATGAAGACGCCAGAGGCTCAGGAAGCTTTCGGGCATTCAGCAAAGGTCGAGTTCCCCGAGGAGCAGCGGGCCTGGTTCAAGGAGATTTTGGCCAATAATGCTGACGTGCGCTGGACCTTCGTGTTCCTCCACGAGCCCGTCTGGGACAACCCCTCTGACAGCTTCAAAGAGATGGACCAGGCAATTCAGGGCCGCGACTACACGTTCTTCGCGGGACACACGCACTACTACGACTACGACCTGATCAATGGCCACGAGTACATCACCGTGGGGTCCGCCGGCGCGGCTTTCGTCCACGACGGTCCGGGCAACGTGGATCATCTCACGTGGGTGGCCATGACTGATGATGGCCCGGAGATCGCCGGCATCGCGCTCAAGGGCATCTTCGACCGCAACGGGCTGGATCCGAGCATGTTCGGTGCCTACGACCGTGCTCCCATGCTCGGCCCCGGTGGAGAGGCAGCAACGGAGAAGCCGGGCCAGAGCCTTGGCATCGCCTCGGTACCGAACCTGCGCGACCTGGGCGGCTACACGACCACTGACGGAGCGACCGTGACCAACAGGCTTGTCTATCGGGCCAATCAGCTCAGTGGGATCACCGAAGCCGATATGGAGAAACTCGCCTCGATCGGCCTCGAAAACGCTTACGATCTTCGTACTGCCGAGGAGCGCGAGAAACGCCCGGACGAACTTCCGCCCGGCGTCAATTACGTCTGGCTCGACGTGCTGGCCGACTCGCCTCAGGCGGGACCTGCTCAGCTTGAGAGGCTTATGCAGGATCCGCGGCAGGCAAACGCCGCGCTTGGCGGCGGTAAGGTTGAAGAAGGCTTTCGGCTGTCCTATAGAGAGTTTGTCTCATTGCCGAGCGCGCAACGGGAGTTCAGTAAGCTGTACCTTTCCCTCGGTGATGAGGAACAGCTGCCCGCGCTCTTCCACTGCACAACCGGAAAGGATCGAACCGGATGGGCCGCCGCAGCCCTGCTGACTCTGCTCGGTGTACCGAAGGACGTTATCGTAGAGGACTACCTCCGTAGCAACGACTACATTCTCCCGGCCTACCAGAATGTCATCGACGGCTTCATTTCGGCCGGTGGAGACGCGGAGATTCCACGGGCGATCCTGGGTGTAAAAAAAGAGTACCTCGATGCCGCGTTCGATGAGATGGAGACGAAGTACGGCAGCATCGAGAATTACTTCTCCGTAGGTTTGGGCATCGATGCTGACAAGCAAGCAGCCCTCCGGGATCTTTACCTTTCGCAACAATAGGCGGCTTGAAAAAATAAGCCGGAACGACGCGCGAACGGTCGACCGAAAATTCCGATGGAACATTTCACCGAGATACGGCTCTAGATTCGTCGGATCCGCCGCTGGCGCCCCCTCCTCCGTCAGCCGAGAAGAACGAGCATCTCGCGCTCTGCCCGCAGGACCCGTTTCTGCCGGCGTCCTGTGCACCGACGCGCGCTTCCCACAAAAAACACCTAAGTACTTGATTTTGTCACTCAGAGCGGTGCCAGAACCCTTCCTCATATGTTCCTCAGCACACCATCAGGAATCCTTACAGAAACAATTACTTTTTAATCAGTAACTTACAAACGTTCATCCCTACATTTGATTCCACGGCAACGGGGTTTGCCCCAACGGCAAAAAGCCAAAACGGAGTCAGATGATGAACAGCTCAAACCGCAACAAGACATTCACTCAGGCAACACTCAAGAGTGCCGCCTGCCTCGTGCTTCTGAATGCCGTGCTCGCGGGATGTGCCAGCAGCCCTGATACACGGCAGGCATCCCTCGTTGATGAACTGGATATTTACGAGGACGTCGCAGTTCAAGATCAGGTTGCGGATCCGCGGCGAGTTCGCAGCAGAAAAAGGGTGCGACAGGCTGCCGGTGCGTCGCAAGCTGCCGTTTTGTATTCCCGCTCCATTTACATCGACCCAATTAACCGGCCGGTATCAAATACAGCGTCACTCGCCTCTTTCGTTTTCAAGTCCACGACCGGCTTCATCCGTCGCTTGAGCCTGGACACGGTTGAGCTGCCGTCTCTGGAGAACACGGCGATCCCCGACGTCGCCTATGGCGATGGCATGGATCTCGAGCAGTGGGAGAAAGACCTCGACAAGATCGTCGGTCACAAGAGTTCGACCGGCAAAATCGACTTCCTGGTCGATGGCGAGCAGTACTTCACTCGTTTGCTGGAGTCATTCAGTGAGGCAGAGGAGTCGATCAACATACGGACCTACATCTTCGACAACGACGACTTCGCCGTTGAGGTCGCGGACATACTCAAGGAAAAATCGAAGGACGTGAAGGTCCGGATCCAGATTGACGCCCTTGGCAACCTGGTGGCAATGCAGGCGGACGCAAAATCATTGCCGGCCGGCCACAACGGCCCGCTGTCGATTGCCGGTTACCTGCGCAAGGACTCGAAGGTCAAGGTACGTAATCGCGCGAACGCGTTCCTGTACATGGGAGATCACACCAAGACCACGATCATCGATAAAAAGATAGCTTTTGTCGGTGGCATGAACATAGGGCGCGAGTATCGCCACGACTGGCATGACCTGATGATGGAGGTTAGCGGCCCGATCGTTGACCAGCTGCAACACGATTCAGACAAGGCATGGGCCCGGGCCAGCATTTTCGGCGATGCCGCCAATCTCCTGCGCATCCTGGGCGGCAAAAAGAAGCGTGCCGGTGATGCAGGCTACCCGGTGCGCGCCCTCTATACGCGCAATTTCGATTCACAGATTCACCGGGCACAGCTTGCAGCCATTCGCCGGGCGCAAAGCTACATCGTGATCGAGAACTCATATTTCGCCGACGATTTGATCACCTATGAGCTGGCCAAGGCACGGCGCCGCGGTGTTGACGTCCGCGTCATTCTGACTGCAGATGGGAATCACGGAACGCTAAATGCCAGCAACCAGGTTGCTATCAACACGCTGCTTGACAACGGCATCCGGGTATTCGCCTACCCCCGTATGAGCCATGTCAAAGCAGCCATTTTCGACGGCTGGGCCTGTGTCGGTTCGGCGAACTATGACAAGCTCAGCCTGGAAGTTAACAAAGAACTGAATCTCGCCACATCGCACAAGGAAACCGTTGATAAGCTTCTGGATGAGGTGTTCATCCCCGATCTGGCAATGTCGCGCGAAATTACCAGGCACGTCGAAGTGTCGTTTGCTCAACGCCTGACGGAAAAAGCAGTTGACGAGTTCCTGTAAGGGTTAAAGTTCGCGGACCGTCGAAATTTAGGACAATATCGACGTGCGAAACAGCTCTTCGGAGTCTACAGTACGGGTACAAGAAAAATAACGGCGGGTGGAGAAATAGATGGGCTTATCAATAGGCATTGCGGCGCTGCTAATACTTGCGCTTGTCTTTTTGTTTTTTCGGCCTAAACGAGCGGCACCCGGTAAGCGGCCAGCCGCCAAGGGACCTGTAGATCCAAGCGCAACAGGCGAATTTCACGCGGTATCGCTCAAAATTACCTCGGGCGCCTGCTCCGCCGCCAGAAACCTGAAAGGCAAACGGTTTCTTTCAGGCGCGGCACCTCGAATTCCGCTTCCTGATTGCGATGTTCTGGACTGCAAGTGCCGGTTTTTACACCACAAAGACCGTCGTAACGGCGAAGACCGCAGAGACCCCTACGCGCCCAGAATTACCGGAGGGACCGGGACGCTCAATAAGGATCGGCGAAAGCGGCGGGAGCGGAGAGAAGACCCCGATCCGTTATGAATCCCGATCGCCGACGAGCGGGCTAATAGCCGAAGCTTGCGACTGACGCCTGATAGTTTGCGAGCTGCTCTTCGTGCCGTGCGCGATCGTCGACGAGGATTAGAATCTCCGCTTCAAGCTGGCCCGTGCGCTCAGACAACTCTTTCAGGTCCGCCAGTAACAGGATTCGGTCTTGTACCGTCGTCTCTGTGCCGATCAAGAGAGCCTCCTTTTCGCGCATCAGCTCTTGATTATGTTCCAACTCCTGCCGATTGGCGTTGATCTGATAGGTAGCGGCATTGACGTTTGCCTGCAATTCATGAAGGTGATACCCGGCGCGATATGCATCGAGAAACGCGCCTTCCATGTCCGCGGAGCAGACTCCGTTATAGCGGCCGCCTCTCGCACCGAGATTATAGCCGCGCGATGGCTGACAAAAATCCCGCAGTCCTTCCTCGCGCCCGGCCCGATATGCCTGCAGGTCGGGCGTCACGCCATGTTTCGCACATGCCTTTCGATGTTCCCCAAGACGCTCGGAACCGTAGCCCCTGGAACCGTCTTCAAAACCGATCATTTGCCAATCGCTCGTCACGCACTCGTCTCCACTCATCGTAGCGCAGCCGCCAAGGCCCAAAAGCACGGTAACTGCCAGAATTCCTGCCCATTTGCTATACATGTCATGCCCCGTAAAAAAAAGATCTGGAGTCAAAAAATCATTGCGCTGTGACCCTAGCAGGCATATCACACGAGTAGCTGTGACAGTATTCACAGATCAACTGCAGAGTGCCGGGACAGCTCAGATACATAGGCCCCGCCGCTATTCAAAAGACCTTCGATGTGATCTGTGTCACAGAGGCCGAGATGCCCCCGCCATGCTAACCTCAGCATTCGGAATCTGCCGGCAGGAAGCGTCTGTATGAATTTAGTGGCCTTCGGTGATGCAGCGTCGATCGCGCTGGTTAGCACCTTCATGTTTTTGCTGCTTGCAACATCGTGCCAGGCCATCGCGAGAATCATCGGTAATTCAAGCCGCTTCCCGGCCAGCATCATGCGGGAGCCAGCGCAGCGATTTCGGGACAAGATGGATCGTCTTACACGCCGCCTTCACGTCTACCTGACATCTGCGCTCGTTTTTGTCGTTATTCTTGCGGTTAGCTATTTCCTGAAGCCCGGAGAGATTCTCAGCATGCTGCCGACCTGGCAAGTGACGATATTTCTTGCGGTCTCGACCGTTTTTTCGCTATACGCGGTTTACCGATTTGTCAATGTACTGCTGGCGAGACGCCGAACCGAGTTCCTGCGTGATGCCAATATCGCCGCCGGCCATGGGTTGCAGAAACTCACTGCTAACCGAAACCGTATATTTCACGACGTGCCCTGCGGCGCCGGAATTATCGATAATGTCATCGTCGGTTCCCACGGCATCTATGCCGTAAACATCGTTGCCCGCAGAGCGCGCAAAGACAACAAGGTCCGTCTTACCGGCGACACACTCGTATTTGCTCCCGGCAAATATTCTTTGTCGCTTGCCAGGTTCGCACAACGCGCGGAGCAACTGGCTCAAGAACTCCGGAAAGTCCTGGAGCATGACGTGCGCGTTCGTTCCGTCGTTGCAGTGCCGGGGTGGGAAGTCGATTCACAGTCAAGTGACGAGCATCTGATCGTCAACGAACGCAATCTTGCGATGCTGCGCGGTTGGAAGGACCAGAATGATTACCTGATGAACGAAGACGTCGAGAAGCTTCAGAAATTGTTGACCGCTCGCTGCATGCGGTTCGGCAGAAAGTAGCGCCGTTTTCTTGCTAGCAGCATTAATCCTTGCTGACGCTCCTGTGCGTCATGGATGACTTTTTCAATATCCTGCTAGTGATAAAAGAACTTGCGCAGCCCGATAATTTCGAACGGCGCCCATGAGCCTTCCGCCTGTCTCAAACGATCGGCGAGGGCGAAAAATACCGTTGGATTATATCCCATGCCGAAGTGACTGGTGTTGATTTCAATATTTTCGACGTTTTCGCCGGGCGGGACTTTTGCGATCTTCCATGAAACGATGGCATCGCTCTTGCTGTAAATTGCCGTAACCGGCACGTCAGGTATCGGCTCATGAAGGCTGTCGATTCGCCTTCGAATACCTTGCTCCTGCAGACTCACGCCGGATACGAATTCGTACAAACGCCAAACATTTGTCGAAATCGGATCGCCTACCGGGCTGCCGAGTGTAATTACCGTACGTACGAACTGTGGATTCCGGCGCGCCATTTCCCTTGCGAGTAGCCCGCCGAGACTCCAGCCGACGAGACTGATCTTGCCACCGGTCTCCTCGAACAATAGTTCGAGGCGCTCATCGAGAAGTTTTTCGAGGTCACGCTGCCGTGTCAGTCCGACGTTTCTGCCAAGTTCCCAGCGTTGCGCGTCGTATCCCCAGCGCCTCATATACTGGCGCATTACTCGCATGGACCTGTCGGTGGCCAGAAAACCGGGCAATGTCATTACCGCATGCCCATCGCCGGGTGCCAGGCCGTTCAGCAGCGGATGCATCGGGATGAGCGCGGTCGCCTCGGACAAGGCCCGGGGCGCTTCCATCAAGGCCAGCAACAATGATGGCGGGCCGGCATCGTCCGCCTTTGTTGCCGTTGCCGACTGCTGGTCGCGAGACTTGCGCATATCTGACTATACCCGCTTTACTACCAATCAGGACAAATGACTACGTAGTATTTTTACTAAAATTCAATAGGTTATGGTAATAATCTCAACAAGAGTTCCAGTTTGCTTCGCGTTCCCGGTGAGTCCGCCTACAAACCTGGACTTCAGACAGCAGCGGCCGTTCGGCCGGCCGCTTCCAGCCGCTCCGTCGCATCCTTGAATTGCGCCTGCGCCCTGTGAAGATACGCGACAGCCTCGGCATCGTAGTCATCTGCGGCTGCCGACCATACGCGGTTCACGTAGCGCTCGCCTGCCGCGAAATCGCTCATGATATCGGCATACGCCTGCAGCCCGTACAAGTGCACCATACTTTCGCGTGCATCGGCGAAGCGGCGCAGATCATTGCGAAGCTTGTCGTCAATCGCGTTGCGCAATTCAGCTGTCGATAACGAATCCGAGTCGTTTATGATTTGCTCAAGATCGCGGACGATATTGTTCAGCGACTCCCTGAGCTCTGCTCGATTTGCCGTTAACACACTCTCCGAACGCGCGTCACCCCGGGTGCGTTTCTTGATGATGAAAACGCCGACAATGGCGACGATGGCCGCCGGCACGAACAAGGTCCAGTTCGTCATCTGCGTATCGAGCGCCGTCGAATACGCTGCCGCCAGGAAACCACCGATCAGTAACAGGTAGCTCATTAATTTCACAGCGGTCCCCCGATTCGATGGCAAAGCGCCCTGGGATTCATTTTTTTCATTGCTTGCTAAGCCGCCGAGAGTACGTATTTGATTGCATAGCCGACACCGATGAGCGCTTCACCAACAATGAGACCTGCAGCAATGGGAATACCGACGCCCTCGCTCCATGACTTGCCCTTGAAACGGTCGGCAAGTTCACGGGAAAGCGTACCGAGTGAATAGGTCAGCACAATATTGAACGGCAGGTAAAAACCCAGGCCGACGTTAATAACGAGACCGCCGATCACCG